>CABDZJ010000083.1_pt1 | contig 30987 bp, 38 predicted proteins | sample 3132161 | NCBI WGS metagenome assembly CABDZJ01 (sample SAMEA5534340, study PRJEB31848) | metagenome | biome: tundra; feature: field; material: soil | place: USA | collected 2013-05 | depth 0.45 m | reverse complement strand
CGCTGCTGAAGCTGACCGCGACGGCCGAGCTGGATCACAAGGCGCTCCACGGTCTCCCGCGCGTCGGCGATCAGCAGCACGGCGGGGTCGTCAGCGGCAATCGCTACCGAAGCGAGGATGTCGAGGCGGCGGAGGACGGCGCGAGCGTCCCGGAGCAACATCGCGGTCCGTTTCGCGTCGGCGCCCGCGGTCACCGGATCGGGCCGGGTCATGCGGTGGAGTTTGCTCGCCGCGGTGTCGCCTCCGTGATAATGAGGCGATGGCGGGCGACCGTGAGGAGGTGGCGGAAACAGCACCCGCGGCGTCTGAAGAGGCACATGAAGCGCTTGAGCATACAGCCGAGAACGCCATCCTTCGGCGCCTGATTCGTCGGTGCTCTCTGGTGATGCCAACGCCGATGCCAATTCAGAGTCGGAGCCGGTCGGTTGCTGTCGGTCCGACACTCGCGTTTGTCCTGAACGGCGGTCAAGCCTCGGTGTTAATGCTGGCATGGCGCTGTCGGGCAAGACTTCGCTGCCGCACCCCAGCGTGTCTCTATGAAGAGGGCCGTGCTGTCAAGGAAATGGGTGAGATCGGTTACTCACGGCGTTTTCGCCGGCAGGCGTGGACATGCGGGCGTTAGTAGCGTTCAGCCCGACCGACACGATGCCGCGTGGTGGGATGATGTCGTGCGTGTCGTGGCTTGCTCATCGAGCGACTGCGTGATCGAGCCGACGGGCGCCGAACGTCATCCGGTGTCTCCGACATCGCTGAGGGCCGTCCAACAGGGGCCAGCGCTCATATCCATTAACCACGGATCCACCTTCCTCGTGTGCGCGGCGGACAGCTCCATCGAGTCCCTTGCCAGCCAGGGCCAGGGCCAGGGCCTCTACGCCAACGACACCCGCTTCCTCTCGCGCCACCGGCTCCGGCTCAATGGGCGTTCTCTGCGCGTGGTGTCCTCCAGCCGCCTCTCCTTCCAGCGTGCGCGCTGGACGCTGATGGCTTCGGAGGTGGCTTCGTTGGGCGGCGACGTCGCCGACGTACGGGTCACGGTCGTGCTGGACCGCGTGATAAGCGCCCAACGGCTGCACGAAGACCTGACGGTGCAAGCCTACGGTGGCCAGCCTGTGGTTCTGCTGCTGGAGGTGGTCCTGTCCAGTGACTTCGCTGATCTCTTCGAGGTGCGGACCGAGCGCTGGCAGCGCCGCGCTGGGCTCGTCACGACCTGGCGCGCGCAGCAACTGGAGAACCAATACCAGCGTGACGGCTTCGTTCGCCGTTGCCTGGTGCGAACCGACAACTCTCCTCGGGCCACCTATGCCAACGGCGAGCTTCATTTTCCCATCGATCTCAAGCCGGGTCGGCCCTGGCGCGCCTGCCTCCAGTACGACCTGCTCACCTCTCGGCGAGCGCGGCCGGCGCTGGCAGCATGCCCCGTCGAGAGCCCGCTGATCGACCGAGCCGAAAGGCTGCGCCGGCGCTGGCGCCGCACCGTGTCCCGGGCCGTCCCCGCCGATCCGCGGATGCTGCAGGCGTACGAACAGGCGGTTGAGGACTTCGCCGCGTTGCGCCTCTACGACCTCGACTTCTCCCCGGACGTCTGGTTGCCGGCCGCGGGGATCCCCTGGTTCGTCGCCGTCTTCGGGCGCGATTCTCTGATCGCCTCGCTCCAAGCTCTGCCCGTGCATCCCCTCTTCGCCATGGGCACCCTGCAGAAGCTCTCCATGTGGCAGGCGACCCAGGACGACCCGGTCCGCGATGCTGAGCCGGGCAAGATCTGCCACGAGATGCGCGTGGGGGAGTGGGCGCAGTTCCACACAATCCCGCACTCCCCTTACTACGGCACCGCCGACGCTACGCCTCTGTATCTGCTGTTGCTGGCAGAAACGTACCGGTGGTTGGGCGACGCCGAGCAGCTGCGGCCGTTCCGCGGCACCGCCGAGCGCTGCCTCGACTGGATCGACCGCTATGGTGACCGCGACGGCGACGGGTTCCAGGAGTACGCACCACGGACAGACGCCGGCTACCGCAACCAGAGCTGGCGGGACGCCGACGACGGTGTGTTGGATGAGCGAGGAGGCTTCCCGCCGCACCCCATCGCCACCTGCGAGCTCCAAGCCTATGTGTATGCAGCCAAGAGAAACGTGGCCGATCTCTTCGAGGCCTGGGGCGATGTCGCCCGCGCTCACGAGCTGCGCGACCAAGCCGAAGTGCTGCGTCTGCACTTTCTCGAGGCTTTCTGGCTCGAGTCAGACGACACTGTGGCCTTTGCGCTGGACGGACGCAAGCGAGCTCTGCGCACGGTGACCTCCAACCCCGGCCACGTGCTTTGGCAGGGGATGCTCGACAAGCAGCGCGGCCAGCGTGTGGCGGAGCGGCTGATGAAGCAGGACTTGTTCAGCGGCTGGGGTCTGCGGACGCTGTCGAGCGACCACCCCGCCTACGATCCGCACGCCTACCAGCGCGGCTCGGTTTGGCCGCACGACACCATGATCGCCGCTGCCGGGCTGCGACGCTACGGCCGCGTCGACGACGCGTGGCGGCTCGTCGACGGGCTGCTTGCCGCGGTGATCTCGTTCGAGCGTGCGCAGATGCCGGAGCTCTTCACCGGACTGCCCCGCCAGCGACCCGGAGTGCCCGTACCCTACGAGCAGGCCAACGTTCCCCAAGCCTGGGCGGCGGGCGCCATCTTTCACGCCGTGCGTCTGCTGCTCGGACTGGAGCCGGACGCGCCCGGTCGACGGATCTACATCGACCCCATCCTGCCGCCCTGGTGCCCAGAGCTGAAGCTGGACAACGTGCGCGTTGGCGACCATCGCCTCACGATCAGGGCCTGGCGCCGGCCCGACGGTTCATGCGACGCCAGCATCGATGGCGGGGGAGCGGGTATGGCTCTGGTGATCGGGCAGCCACCCTGGCTGAAGCTGCCCGCTTCCTAACCTGAGCACCGTGTCAGATCCACTCCTGAGTGGATGGCGTCGGCCGGTAAGGGAGGCCTCAACGCTCTCGTAGAGACGGAGGTAGGCGTCGGCCATGACCGCGGGGCTGAACCGGGCGCGGGTGAGAGCGGCGCAGCGCTCTGGTTCGATGGAGCCGGCGCGACGCACTGCCGCGACCATCTCGTCCACGTCGTGGACGAGGAAGCCAGTCAGCCCTTCGTCGATCAGCTCTGGCGCAGCGCCCCTGGCCATGCTGATCGCCGGGGTGCCACTGGCCATCGCCTCCACGACGGACAGACCGAACGGCTCTTCCCACTGGATCGGCGCGAGCAGCGCGGTGGCATGCGCCAGCAACCACGCCTTCTCGTGGCCTGAGACGTTGGCGAGGTGGATCACGCGGTCGCCGTCGACGGCGGGGGAGACCTGGCGGTGGAAGTAATCGCGTCCCAGCGACGTGAACTCGACCTTGCCGGCCAGAATCAGTCGCAGGCCGGTGCGCCGCGCAACCTCGATGGCGAGATGTTGTCCCTTGTCCGGGCAGATGCGGGCCAGGCAGACGAGGTAGGGCTCCGTCTCATCGCGTTTCCGCACCGCGAGGCTGCGCACGGCCACGGCATTGGGCACGGTGCCAATCCAAGGCAGCTTGGGCGCCGATCGCCGCTGGCTTTCGCTGATGGCGGCCAGACCCACTTGGCCGCGTAGCGCCATGTAGAAGGCGCTGTCCGGTTCGCGAATCGATCCGTGCACGGTATGGAGGACGGGCGCCACGCCCAGCTGCACGCTGCCCAGCAGGGTGGCGAAGCCCACGTGATCGTGGATGACGTCAATGGCGCCGCGGTGGCCGATGCTCTCCAAGACCCTCGTCGCGTAGGTCAGCTCGCGCAGTCGTTCATCCGGCTGCCCAAGGTCCGCTCTCCAGGCGAGAGGGGAGTGAATCACTGCACGCGGATCTGAACCCTCGGCGGCGAACAGCGTGACCCGGTGCCCACGCGCGCGCAACTCCGTGGTGAGCAGGGACACGACCAGCTCGATGCCCCCGTATCCCTCGGGTGGGACCGGGTACCACGGCGGCGCCAGTACGACGATGTGTCGGCGCAATGACCGGGGAGCAGGAGCAGGGACGGCCGCCAAGGCGAATGGAGTTATCGACGTCATTGCAGCGGGCCCGGAGCGCGTGTTGAGTCGAGGGGGCCGACGCTGCCATGGTGTGGCTGCGCCTCGTAGAAGTCGCGCAGCACCTCGAGCTGACGATGCACGGCCCCCTCGTTCCAGCCGTGGCCTTGATCGCCATCGATGAACATGCGGACGTTCGGCGGACTAACGATCCGTTCGCCCAGTCGGTTCACGTCAACGAGTCGCTCCTCCGAGGAGAATTTATCAGAGTGGTTCCAGTACGCGCGGCGAGGAAATCGACGTCGTCCCGCCGCATGCATTCCCTGAGCCATCGCCCCTGGCCGCCCAAGGATCCGCACGTCGCTGGTTCTCAAAGTTCACCCGGGCCGTTCGTTCGCCCATGTCGCATTCCACGATGACGACGCGCTCGAACAGGGCGCCGCTCTGCCGCTGACGGCTGAGCTACACGACCGGTGGTTCCCAGAGAGGTCGAAGGCCCCACTGCGCGATCGCGTGGCCCTGCTCTGAGCGGAGCGTCGCAGTTGCGGTTGCGGCGAATGTGCCAAACGCAATTTGCCAGGCCCAGGTGAACCTCTGGGCCACGCTGTTGTCGACTGGCCAGCTCAAGCAGTCATCTGTTGTGGTGGACGCAGCGGCCGAGACGGCTTCGCGCTTTGGCCTTGTTCTGCAACAACGCTGGATCCGCGGATGCCGAGCATTGGACACATTTGACCGCGGCAATTGGAACGATGCGCAGGTTCTCGCTGATGAGCTCCTCGCCGATGTGGAGGCTGGCTCGCCGCATTACTCGGCTCCTACCCTGTACGCGATTCGCGCACTCATCCGGATCGCTCGGGACGACGTGGCCGGCGCGCTTGCAGACACGGAGCAGGCAACGAACCTTGCTCGCCTCGTCAAGGATCCGCAGATCCTCTATGCGACATTGGCAATTGCCGCTCACGTTTCCCAGGAGACAAGGAACCTGGAGCGCGCAGCAGTGTTAGCCGACGAGCTCCTCTCGGCTCTGCGAACGGGGGGAGAAAGCGGTGGAGCTACCGACGCTTTCCATATGCTCGCGTGGACGCTGTCCGCGCTGGGCCGAAGACAGGAGTTGATCGATGTCCTGCCCACCTACGATGTCCCGTGGGTGCATGCCGCGCGAGCCTTCGCCGAAGGAGAGTTGCGCCGCGCGGCTGACGTCTGTGGCGCCATGGGTGGCCTCACTGAGGAGGCACGCGACCGGCTCTGGCTCGCCGAGGCACTCATCAAGCAGGGGCGCCGATCCGAAGCAGACGTCGAGCTGCAGCGAGCCCTCGCGTTCTATCGTTCAGTCGACGCGACACGCTACATCCGCGAGGCGGAGGCGCTACTCGCTGCGTCGGCTTAGAAGGCGCTTAGCCGACGTGCCCATCCTCGACGACTTCGGCATGCGCGAGTTCACACCCACGCAAGTGGGGGATCTCTACGAGCTCATCTGCTCCAAGTTCCGCACCGGCAGCATGATCGTCACCAGCAACCGCGCGCCCGCCGACTGGTACGCGCTCTTCCCCAACGCGGTGCTCGCCGAGAGCGCCCTCGACTCGCTGGTCAACGGCGCCCACCACGTGCTCTTCATGGGCCGCTCTCTTACCGGCCGCTGCGCCGTCCTGAAGGCGCCGGCTGGGCCACGGTCGTCGACGCGGTGGCCCGAATCACAGCTTGATCAACCCGATGAATCAGGTGCCACTGCGGGTCCGCAGGAAGCCCAGAACGAGGTGGAGTCAATGTCGGAGACCTTGGTCCAGCGACCGCCCTCGCGCGCGCGGACCCGCAGCTAACATTCCCGATGACACGGCACTGGGAGGACCCATCACGGGGCCGAGGGGGGACCTATTCGTTGGTCAGGAGTGGACCTATCAGCTGGCGCTCGACAGGGTGTCGCGTCCTTTACACCCGAAGTGTCGCGTACTTGATCGACGCGCACACCTCGCGAGCGGAGCATGACAGGCGTCAACCAGCACCACCGAAGGAACCCCCAATGCTCCCGACCAACTACGACACCGCAAAGCTTCGCGTCGACGACTGGATGCGTCAGGCTGCGCATGATCGGCTCGTGCACGAAGCCCGGGCGGCACGGAAGGCTTCGCGTCCTGAGGGCTCGGGTCTCGTTGCCGCCATTCGGCGTGCGTCAGCACGTGGTCTTTGGAAGCACGACCCTCGCCCGCAGGCGGGAAGCGTTGTTGCGCCGACACCGCGTTTGGCGGTTCAGTCCACGGAGCGAGGCGCGTAATTTCGATGGACCGATGATTCGTTGCGGTGCCGCATGCGCCACGTTCATGGTGCTCCTTGCTGCCTGCGGGTGCCAGCCCGATGTTCACAGCGGAGCCAACACTGCGGGGTCGGTCGCCCCATCGCCGGCGCCCCACCTGGTGGGGATGGGGCTAAATGGCGAACATCTCGACATCTCGACCTACCCCGGCCACCCAGTCGTGATCTACTTCTGGGCATCATGGTGCGACCCTGAATGCACCGCAGAGCAGCCAGATCTGAACGGTCTGGCTGGCAGGTACCCCACCGTCCATTTCGTCGGCGACGACGTACGCGACAACGTGGCGAATGCTCGCGCATATGTACTCGACTTGAAGGTCCCCTATCCGAGCGTCTTCGATCAGTTGGGCGTCAACATACAATCGTTCCACGTTGTGGCAATTCCAGCCACTATCGTCCTGAACAGCACGGGCGAGATCGTCGGTCGCTATCTCGGTACTGTCAGCGGCATCTCACAACGGTTGGCCGCTCTGCTTTCCAACGGCGCGTAACTCAGTTTGCCCGGGGGGCACAATTGCAGCCGAGGGGGATGCCTCGCAGAATGGACCCGTCTCCGGCCGCGGCGGCTACGGCTTGCAGACGCGTCCGGCCCGTAAGCCCGGAAAGCGAGGAGGCTGGCGACCCGCCCCGGCAGGTTCGTCGGTGGGTGCCTTTCCAAGCTAACCAAGCGGCCTGGGCTGCTCGCGAGGAGTGTGAACCAGATTCGGCACTCTTCGAAGGTATACACGACCACCTGACAAGCGACGGCCTCCACCAAACTGCGCGTCGATGCCGCGTCGCGACGTGGGCTCGTTCTCAGGCATGAGTGTTAGGAAATCGACTCCCTCTGTGTCGGGAAGCAGTCCGGCCGGCGCCAATCAGGAGGAACCGACCATGGCCGACCAAGAGACCAAGCCCGACGAGCAGAAGGGCTTAGACGACGCCGAGGGTCATCGCTTTTATCAGACCCTCGAGGAAGGTGTCGAAGAGCGGATGCGTACCAGCGCTCATGGCAGCGCCCAGGACGACACCAGGGAACATGCCACGGCGACCGACACTCCTGATGAAGATAAGGAAGCAGGGATGAAGGCCGGCTGAGGGGGAAGATGCCGGCGCCGAGAGACCTAAGTACATGCCGTTCAGGCGCGCTTGGGAATGATGCCTCGGCGGAGGCATGGACCTCCGCCCAGCTCGCGCGGACAGCTTGGGGCGTGAGCGAGGCCCTTCCCCTGGTGGCCGGCCACGCCCTGAGCACCGTCTACGGCTGAGATCCAGTAGTCCAGACCGTGCTGAGGATCAGCGCGGCAAACGTCAGAGGTCTGCGTCCTCCCACGGCATTCCTCAAGAAGAGCGCTGCCAGCACATCAGAGTGGCGATGTGTGGGGGTTCGACGATCCGTATGCCGCAGCGTCGGAGCGCGAGAGTCACGCCCGGTTTCAACGAAAGGTCGTCGTCCACCGGCGTACGCTCCACGGGATGAGTCGCTGTCCTGCTTGCGGGCACGAGGATCGAGCGGGGGCTAAGTTCTGCTCCGAGTGGCGGCTCTGCTTCCGTGTTGAAGCCGCCGATCAGGGACAGCGGCGAAGAGCCAATGAGCGTTCCGACCATCGCGGCAAAGTGTGCGCAGAGATTGACGAGGCCCGGGACGACGGTTCTTGCACCATCACCAGCAATCGACGTGTCCAGCGCCTGCTGCAGTTCTGCGCTGTAGCCGCCGTGCGATATCCAGATGCTGATGAGTGCACCAGCCTGCCGATTGGCCTCCGTCATGCCAGGGTTCTTAGACGGCGCGGCTACTGTGCGCTGCTTCAGGACGGAGAGCGGATCGGGGGCCGCGGCCGCAGCCTCAAAAACATCGAGGTCAGCCGGGTTTGGGAAGGAGCTCTGCGCCCACTGGACGCCATCGACACCGTCGTCACGGTCTTCGAACCGCAGCACGCACGGGTGTTGGCCTGGCTCTGGGGCGACTTTCTCGATGCCCTCGCGTAGTCTTGGTATCGCCTCGACGCACTCGCCAAGCAGGATGTGCAGCACTTCATTCTCGATGATTCGGTAGCCCTCCATGGCTTCGAGAACGCGCGGCATGACATCGATCTGCTCAGGCAGTACCTCGATCAGCTTCCGACGTCGCGCATCCCATTCCATCCGCGACTCCAGCAGCGCGGATCTCAGGACATAAACGTCGACCTGTCGCGGCTGCGTCTCGCGCCGGGAGACCTTCAACCCGCTGAGAGGCGGTGCGGCGTGTTGAGCATGTCGCGGAGTGCCTCCGCGAAGCGAAACCCCTCGAACTGCGAGGCACGGCTGTTCGCATTCCAAAAGCGGCGGAGCTCATCGCTGCCCTCGCCGAACTGGCTTCGTATGCTGCTCGCGTTGTTTTCGATATAGAGCCTGCCGGCAGCCAGCCAGTTCAGCAGCTCATTCGTCAGAGTCACGCCCAGGGTCTGCTGATCGAGCAGGCGGAAACTGCCACCCATGCGCTCGACGTTCGAGCAGGCAGCGATCGTCGCCTCGAGCGCGTGCTTGTTCCGCTGCAACATGACGTAGGTGGTGCGTTCGGTGAGGGCGCGATACGCCGCGATGGCGGCAACATAGGCGTCGAACTCGCTTTCGTTGATCTCGTACACCTCTTCGTAATGGGTCCGGACTCGGCCCGACGTAGCAGCCCACCACGCCAACCCATAGGTGGCCGGCGTAGACGCAGAGCTCGTGGGGGTGCCGGTCTGCGCACCGCTCGTGCTGTTCATCGCTCAACGATAGCGAGGCCAGGCTCAGAACGCCGGCTGCAGCACCGAGACGGTGAGATCGTGGTTCTTGCGGTGGATGTGCGCCAGCTCAGGTCTTCCAGCCTCGGCACGTGGCCCGCTAAGCGCGCATCGGCTCGTCTCGACAGGAAGGATTCGGAGCTAGCGGTGAGCGTAGCCAGGCTAACGACCGGCCCGTCACGATCGCAAAGGCTTCGGGTTCTGACAACGTGGGGTGCACTAACGTCGACTCGAAACCCAAACACCGTGGCGGCGCGATGTCACGGCTTCTTCTGGCTCAACCTGTCCCTTGCTGTCCCTTACTGGCCGCTGTTGGTGGTGCCCCCGCAACCTACGCAACCCGCCTGACATCGCCCGGGTCACGGCGGGCTGGCGACGTTCTATTAGACCTCTCACAATAGAGGAGAGGAGTGCTCACGCACTCGGCGAGGCCGAGGCGATTCCGGGTTGAGCTCTCCTAGCGCAGGGTAGATTTTTCTGATGGAGGTTCCACCTTCGCTCCCGAGGGGCTCGAGCGCCGAGACTAGGAGACGCGGATCAAATATCCGGCAACCGGCGCTGCCTTTCCCTTCAGCGTGAGCTGCCGGAACTCGGCGCCCACACAGGCGTCGACTGCCGCATCGTGCGTGACTGCGCACAGCATGATCTCACCGCCTTTCGTTTGCGCTTGAAGGCGAGCGGAGGTGTTGGTCACGTCACCGAGAGCGGTGAAGTCTTTGAATCCGCCGCCACCGACGTTACCGACGTACTCCTCGCCGGAGCAGATGCCGACACCCACATCGAGCCAGTTGCCCTCCGGCGTTCCGTAGCCCATGGCATGGAGGAGCGAACGGGCACCCTCGATGGCCTTCCGCGGATACCCTGGCCCAGCCAGCCCAGGGACGAACAACGCCATAACCTCGTCACCGGCGATCTGGCCGAGGACTGCCTCGTGGGCGAGCAGAGCGCGGGACGCAGCCGCATAGAAACGGTTGAGCAGCACCGTCACTTCGACACTCGATGTCCGCTCTGTGAGAGACGTGTAACCTCGGACGTCGGCGAAGAGCACACTGATCGGTACAACCGCTCCACCTTCGGGCGCATATTCGATGCAGCGTGCGCATATGTTCGGGTTCTTGCGCGATGGCGCGTAACCAACACGACGAAAGGCGCCGGCGTAGGGTCCGCGGAATGGAGCGTTGCAGAACTTGCAGCGCCAGGGGCTGGGGACGAGGGCATAGAGCCTTCGGCCGAGGCGTGGCATCATCGCCATGGGGGTCTCGCCGCGAAGGATCCCCAGCCACCGTTCATCCATCGGTATCACAGGCGGCACCGCTTCGACAACGTCGCCGGTGTTATCCACAATCACGCCGAGACGGGGCTGCTGGGTCGGAAGCAGCGGTGCGCACAAGGCTCGGTTGGCTCACGGTCTGCCCAGCGCTCGGACCACCCGTCCCCGTGACGGCGGCTACGGTCAACCCGGCGATCTTCGGGGTGATCGACCCCAAATCGTGGGTCGGCTGGGTCATCATGATCGCGGCCCTCGTTGTCGCAATCGCCGGGCTAACAGCTTGGTCTTTGCGGCGACAGGTGTCCGTGAGAAATCAGGTGTCCGAGCGACTGCGTCAGGGCCGTCGATCACCGCCGTGACTCAGATCGGCGGTCGCGGCGTCACCGCGAAGCTAAGTACCTCGAGGTTGTCGCCACCCGGATTGACGACCGCCAGGGCCTCCCCGGCCTGAGCGAAGGCGGCGCCGCCACCGCTCAGCTGTCGGGTCCCATCGCCGACGTCGACCGCGGCGGTTCCCTTCACAACGATCACCATCTCTGGCCTCGGCACTTTGAGAGCGTCATATCGGGCACCCGGAGACACGGTGATGGCGCTCAGCGTCTCTACATACGGGCCGGCTGGCACCGGATTAAGATCGGAAGACCAAAAGGTAACTCTGCCAAACGGCACCGGCATGGCCGCAGGGTGCGCACACCCAGGACGAGCTGCGATGAAGTAATAGTCACTTGACGTCGCACCAGCCAGCACCAAAGCACCACCTGCCATGAGCAAGAGTGACAGCCCCGACGCGATGATACCCGACGCCGCTGGATCGACCGTGGGCGACTACTTTGAAACCTTGGCCTGGCTCGGCCGGAGCGGGCACCTAGACATCAGGCTGCTCTGGAACTCCATCGGCCACTCTGCCAGAATCTGGTGGACTGTCCTTGAGCCGTTCATCAGGGCCCCCCCGAGTCGAAACTGGCACCAACACCTACACGGACTGGGAGTGGCTCGTCGCAAGATTCGTCGGGCTAAGTCGCCGAGCAGGTGAGAGCGTCGCCTTCGACGCGGCATGGGTCGCCAGCCAGCTGCCGCAGTTGATTGAAGGTGACCAAGAGGTTATCCGGGTCGAGCAGGCGCATTGCAGCGTCGTCATCGCGTCGCCGGACGGCCTCGACACTGCCCAATCAGCGGCACCCGCACCGGCTCCGACTGCACCTCCCAGCCCGGCGGCTGAAGACGAACAGGAGCACCAGTCCCACTGACCGCACCTGAAGGAACACACATGGTCAGGTCAATGCGGGTCCCTCGTTGGAGTTCGTTGATCCTGTTTTGGACACGCTAGGGGGTAGAGCCGCAAGCCTGCCATACATGCGCTGCCGCACTTTGAGGGGGCTGAGGGTGATGCCTAGGCATGGGGCGGAACGGCGTTACTGCGATGGAGACCACAACGCAGCTGCCGGGGCGCCTTCAGCCGCTGGGCTGCCCGGCCACGAGTGTGCCGGTCCAGCCCTATTGGTTAGGACGGGGTCGCGGTCGCAACCGTCCGAAATCAGCGTGAAGTAGAGGACCCCGGCTGTGACCCTCCACGTGAAGCGTCCAATGCCGTTATACAGGGGCGAGCTGTAATTGCCTTGGTGTTTGTCGTTGAAGAATTCCATCTCATTACTGTTGACAACCACGTCTCCCTGGTGTGGGACCACTATGCCGCCGGAGGCTACATAAGATATGGACCAAGTCGTCGAGTCGAGCGCGAGTTGAAAGAAGCAGGTCCTCGGGGTTGGGGGCGATGGGCACTGAGCGCCGCTGACCTGCGTGACAGCCGCCCCCGGCAGATACCAGTTGCCCCACAACTGAGAGGGCACCAGGCCGCCTGAGGCCGTCGGATTGGGAATTGGGATGGCGGACGGCGTCGGCAGGACGGTCGCGGTCGGCCGTGGTGACGGCAGTGCGCGATTGATCGCCCCTGTGGCAACCAATGACGTCAGACCGACCACCACGACAAGCGCTCCAAGCGACAGCAGCGTTGTGGATCGACTCATCCCGGCCCGGATTATGGACCGGGGCTCGGCGAAGGGTCGCCCGGCAAACCGACCCAATCCCAATACATGTGCTGCCGCACTTTGAGAGGACCGACAGCACTGCCATTCGGCCCTGCCAGAAGGTGACGTTGGCCTCTGGCGCATCACCAGCACCAGCTGCTATAAGTTCGCTCCTCCGATGGCCAACGTCAAAAGTGCTATCCGCAAACACATCCAGATGGAGAGGCCGCTGGGGGCAGCAGCAGCGGTGCTCACGTGGCTGGGTTGGCTGACCATCTGCCCAGCGCTCGGATTCCCAGTCCTTGGAACGGCGGCCATGGTCAACCGGGCGATCTTCGGGGTGATCGACCCCAGCTTTTGGGTCGGCTGGGTCGTCATGATCGCGGCCCTCGTTGTCGCAATCGCCGTGTTCTTCATCCTCGAGAGGGCGCACCTCGTGCGCGTGAGCATTCGCACCGGCGTGATTTATGGAGCCGCACTGTGGCTCGTCGCTGGCGTTGTGCTCATGCCGCTCCTCGGTATCGTTGCGTTGCCAACCTCACCGCTTTCCGGGATTCAGCCAGCGGATCCCATGCACGCGACGGTGATGATGTATACGCTCGGCCCCTTCGCCGCGGTGGCAGCATTGATCGCCTGGGTGCTCTTCGGTGCAACTCTCGGCGCGACCGGGAGCGCACAGCAGCGACGCGACACTGCCCCCGGGGGTTCCGGCACGATGATTCCGCGTTTCTTGGGCGCTGCCATGTTTGCCGGCTTCGCGTTGGCGGTGATGTCATCGACGCCGGCGCAAGTGCACGCGACGAACTCCACGCTCGCCGGTGTCACGGTGCGGACGCTGGCTCAGGGTCCGGTGAAGAACCTGCCCGCCGCCAAGGTCGGCGTTAACATCATCGAGTTCCGTCAGCTCCCGGGCGCAGCCTATGGGCCACATGACCACCCGCCGCTCTTCGCGTATACGCTCCACGGCATCGCCACCCTCACCTTTCCTGGGGGTGCACCGCAGTCGGTCGGTCCGGGCGATGCTGCTTTCTTGCCAGCGGTGGGCGCTTTCACCAACGAGAATACCGACGGACGATTCGGCGCCGGTGCCATCGCCGTTGGCCTGATCGTCGTCGTCATCCTTCTCTGTGCCGCGACGTCGCTGCGCGGCGGTCTTCGACGCGTCATCATCACCGTGCTGTCACTCTTGCTCATTGCCGGAGGTGCTTTGGTGCTGACTGGCGGGATGTCGAATGACTATTACTTCATCGCAGTCCGTTCTTGTTGTGGGCACCCAGGAACGCCAGGAACCCCGATGCCGGTACCCTATGGCAGAGTTACCTTTTCGTCCCCAGAGCTGGATCCCGTACCGGCGGGACCGTATATCGAGACACTGAGCGCGATCAGGGTGGCTCCCGGTGCCCGGTACAACGCTCAGGTCGTACCCGGACCGCAGATGATCATCGTCGTGGAGGGAACCGCAGCGGTCCACGTCGGCGAGGCGACCGAGCAGCTGGGCGATAGTGGCGCCGCCTTCGCCCAGGCCGGGAATACACTGGCCATCGCCAATCCGGGCAGCGACACCCTCCTAGTGCTTGCCTTCGCGGTTACGCCGGTTTCAGCTGTGCCTCCGGCAACGTAGGAGCCTGCCGGGCGGGTCCCACCTCCAGCCGCTGCACGACATTCCTGGATGCTAAAGGGGCCGGAGGTACGGTGGTGTTCTGCGAGGCAATCGGGGTGGCTAGTGCTGGAAAGGCATACATGTGCTGCCGCACTTTGAGAGGGCCGAGGGAGGTGATGTTTACTCACCCCAGCGCGCCATCAAACACCAGAGCAGGAATCGCAGCATCATGAATACTGGGGAAGACCAAGAACGTCCGATGGCACCAGAGACCGTCGGCGGAGCAGGAGTAAGGTCATGGTGAACCCAAACGCGGACGACGTCATCGGACACCGCGAACTTCCGTAAGGCGAGCAGCGGCTACCGCAGAACGGGCGGGCCTTCGCGGTCCGCCAGTTGGCACTTGACGTCGCACCGATGAGCCGAAGACCGCTTAGCCTGATGGCGCAGCTCGGCCGCTTGGCTGCGGACATTGGGCCGGCTCTCGTTCCGCTAGGCAACGAGGAGCTGCTTCGAAGCATCACGGAAGCAGCCTGCGGGATCTTCGACGCCGCCGCATGTTCGGTCGCGCTCCTCAATGAGGCGGAAGACGAGCTGCACTTCATCATGGCATCGGGCTCGGGCGCAGACACCGTCGTCGGGCTGCGGATGCCTGCTGGAGAAGGCATCGCCGGCTGGGTGCTCATGTCCGGGCAGCCCATGGCCATCGATGACGTGCAACAGGACTCGCGCTTTGCGACGTCGGTCGCCGAGCGGACTGGCTACATACCCACGTCGCTCCTTGCAATTGCCACTCGAAACCGATCGCGGCGCTATCGGCGTGATTGAAGTTCTTGACCGGCATCGCCAAGGCGAGGCTGGTGTGCATGACATGGAATTGCTTGGCGTGTTCGCTCGACAGGCCGCGCTCGCGATCGAGAGCAGCCGAGTCTTCGCCGACCTCGGTCGCGCATTATTCGAGGCGGCCGCGAGCGAAACTCAGGGAAGCGAACTCAGCGCGGCGCTACTCGAGCACGCGAAGACCGCGCCGCGTCCCCGTGCCGACTTTGCTGAGCTCGCCGCCCTCTTCCAGGGGCTGGGGCGGATGGGCGCCGACGAGCGGATGCTCGTCACCCGCGTCGCCAACGAAGTCATCTCAACAATGTCCCAGCGCCGAGCCATCCAGCACAATACTCATCCGTCTTCTCTGTCGCTGCGCATGCGGGGACCGACCCAATGCACTTCGACTACAACCCAGCACCACCTGTGGAGTTTGGTGCGCCGGGGATCTCATTGGACGTCGCGTGGCTGGACCACACCACCATTACCGCAACAGGGAATAGTTTCGCTGCGCCACACATTGCCGGATTGGTGGCACTCATCCTGAGCAAGCACCCAGGGATGACGCCCTTTCAAATGAAGACTGTGCTGTGTGCGCTCGCCGATAATGGGGCAGACGCTTAGTCCGACGTGGCAAGGAACAGACGGAGCCATGCAGTCTTTCCGGGATGAGTCGCTGTCCGCGGTGTGGACATGAGGCGCACGCGGGGACCAAGTTCTGCCCCGAGTGCGGGGCCGCGCTGGCGGCGAGTACGCCGGCGGCACCCCAGCGTGCAATTGGCACTGGGATGCTCTCGATGCGTGCACAACCGCCAGCACCGTCATCCCGAATCAGACCCGTGCCGTGATGGCGTGCGCGCGGCTGCCATCATGCGCGCCGGAGAGCCTCTCGCCCGGGCCTGACCCGAGTTAACACTGGCCGGGGTGCCTCGAAACGTGATCTGTCGACCCGCCAGCGAGGGTTCCCCGGTTTCGTCAGCGAGGCGGAACGTGACCTGATGGCTGACCTGAGCGCCACTCTTGCCGACGACCGCAGCGTGAGCCCAAGAATCCGGCTCCACCAAAGTCAGGACACCCCACTTAGCCAACGCGGTTTCGGCGCCAGCGACCCAAACCCGAGTCGATCTGCTCGAGCGTGGACGGCACCGCTGTCGCCTGCATGACAGACGTCGGCGCCCGCTGTGCTACAAGATCGTGTACGCCCCAGCGCGACGACCCGAACCGATGGGGACTTATGGGAGACGACCGTGTCGGACAGAACAATCCCGGTTGCAGCTAACGGAGCAAGCGTGACCCGCCGCGGACGCCGCCTCCCGCGATGCGCCGTGGCCGCCCTCTGTGGGATGGCCGCGGTCGCTTGCGGCGGTGGAGCGGCACCCGGTCCCACCTCGAGTCTGCCGTCGGCATCGTCCGGCATGACCTTCAGCGAGCTCGCGGCGGGGCAGTTCGACTCAGCGGCGACGGGCAGCCAATTCCTGCGAATCGTGCAATTTGTCCAAGCACCGAACCAGCACGTTGCATCAAAGAAACACCAGGCGGGCATCATTTACGTGGCGACCGGCGAGCAACGTCTCACCTACACCCTGATTGGAACAAGCGTCGACATCCATGCGGGCACGGCGCTGTTCCTGGAGGATGTCGACCACTCGCACGCCACCCTCCCACCCGAAATGAGCAAGTGGTACTTCATCGCACTGTGGCCGGATACGCCGCAGAGCCAAACGCTCGTGCCGCCGGCAACGCAAGTGTTCCAGACCGAGGATCTTCCGCTGAACGCACTGCTGCCGGGGTCGTACACCGAGACGCTCCGCAGGGTGACGCTCCAGCCTGGCGGTCGGAGCCCCGCGCACCGCTTCGGTGGCCTTGAGGTGGTGTTCGTACTGGACGGAACGCTCAAGGTTGACGTCTCCGGCCAGGCGCCGGTGCAACTGCCCCTCGGTCAGGCAACGTACGTCGCACCCCAAACCCTGACCCAGGAAGTGGCCACGGGAAGCCAGAAGGTCGACTACCTGGCGTACTTCGTCACGCAACAGGGAAAGCCGTTCGAGACTGACGCGACCAGTGCTCCGCCAGGCTAACCGATGCGACGGATCCGGTTCGCATCGCTGTCCGCGATAAAGAGGGTGCCGTCGGGGTCGATGGCGACCCCGAGTGGCAGGGAGAGCCCGGCTGCGGTCGCGACCACGTGGTCGCCGGTAAACCCGTGCATTCCGTCGCCGGCCACCGTCCTGATGCTGCTGGCGTTGTTGTTGACGTAGAAGACGACTTCGCGCACACGGTTGTTGGCCGCGTCTGCGATGAACAGGCGACCAGCTCCGTCGACCGCGAGGCACCCACCGCCACTGGTTGCGAGGTCAAGTGTGGCGAGAAACGCCGGGCCGTTGTCTTCCGTGAAGCCTGCATTGTTGTTGCCGGCGATCGTGTGTATGGAGCCGCCTGCGTCAACAACGCGCACACGGTTGTTCCCGACGTCGGCGATGTAGATGTTGTCCTCCGCATCCACTGCCACACATTGCGGGCTGTCGAGTTCCGCGTTTGTGGCCGGGCCGCCGTCGCCTTGGTAGGACGCTTGCCCGGTGCCGGCCACGGTTGTGATGATCGCATTCGCCATGGTGGGGTTGGGAGTGAGCATGCGGACGCGGTTGTTCGCCTTGTCGGCAATGATGATCGTCCCGTTTGTTCCCCCGAACCCGATTGCCACGCCCGTCGGATCGTTGAGAGCGGCGTGGATCGCCAGAACGTTGTCACCTCCGTCCCCCTGATGACCCGATCCCGCGATCGTAGTGATCGTCCCGCCTGGTGTCACTTCGCGGATACGGTTATTCAGCGAGTCCGCGATGAAGACATCACCGACACTGTCGATGGCGATCGATTGAGGGCCGTTGATCGCTGCAGCGATGGCTGGCCCGCCATCGCCTGTGAATCCGGCGACACCAGTGCCCGCGATCGTGGTCACGGTCCCATTCTTATTGATCCTTCGCACCCGATTGCCGTCCACGAAATTGACGCGGCCATCCGGGTCAAGAGCGACGGCAACGGGATGATCAAGTTCGGTGGCCGTGGCTTGCTTCCCGTCCGGTCCGTCACCGCTGACACCGGTGCCGGCCAGGGTGACGATCTGCGAAACCGGCCGCGCCGCGACGCTCGGATGCCGAAGAACGAGCACCAGGAGCGCCGCGACCACAACGGCCAGGCCCGAGGCTCCAACGATGAGATAGCGACGACGATTTCGCCTGCTTTCGATCGTGAGCCGACCCTCGGGCCAGGTCACTCTGAAGAGCTGTATCTCTCCTGGCACCCCTTTGAGCGGGCGAGCTCCGAGGTCGATGAACCCGTACTCGGAGCCCCTGACGACGTCGCGGATCGTGCTGCTGACCAGCACCTCCCCAGCACCGGCCTGTGCGCAGACGCGGGCTCCGATGTGTACGGCGATGCCTCCCAGCTTGGCGCCCGTTTTCTCAACCTCGCCCATGTGAATGCCGGAACGGACCTCGAGGCCCTTGGTCCGCACCTCCTCGGAGAGCGTGCGGGCGCAAGCAATCGCATCAGCCGGATGATCGAACACGGCGAAGAAGCCATCGCCGGCGTCATCGATTTCGCGACCCCGTGTCCTGCGAAGCGCTCCCCTGACCATGGCGCGATATGTGGCCAGCAAGTCCCGCCACTGGCGGTCGCCGATTCTGGCTGCCAACTCGGTCGACGACACGATGTCGGTGAAGAGCACGGTTGCCAGTCGCCGGCCAGAGCGGCTGGTCCTGGAATGCATGGTCGGTATTCTCTGCTGGTCGGCCGTGCGACAGGAAGATCGCGATACAGCGGCGGCGCCGAATGAGGCTCCGGTCGGCCATTCCCGGCGTCACTGTCCGTTTTGGCAAGGATGACGCATCCCGCTCGAGTTCCGGGCGTGGGCGTCGATCCGGAAGTCGCCGGCCCGGCGTGCCTTCTCGCTCGGCCCTGTCGGGGGCCTGCAGCACGCACTCGAGGAGCGCGCGCGACGTGCTGAAGGTGACGCTGGCGGCGGGCCTACGACCGCGGTGGTGAAGAGCCCGCGCGGGGGCCGCGACGCTATGCTCGGGGGCGCTCCCGGAACGTCAGCCGCCGGTGAGGCGGACTCGAGGACATTTGAGTCCGCAGGAGTTGTGACGGGTCGCCGCTGCGCACGCATGAACCAGGAGGGGTCTTCGTGATGATGGATCAGAACCCCGCGCTGAGAGGCGTTGGCAGCACCAAGCCGGTCACCCGGCTCGGCATTGCAATCGGGACGAGGAGCTCGGTCGCGTGATGACCGTCGGACGCAGGAAGTTGGCCGGCGTCTCCCGGCGAGTCAGAGATTCGAGCCAAGCCTTCGCAACAGTGCAACGCAACCCCACTCTGCGTCGCGCGCTGCTGGCGTTCGGCTTTGCGTGGACCGCAGAATGGACATTCACGGTCGCGCTGGGAGTAGTGGCATTCCACAACGGCGGGGCGACCGCTGTCGGGGTGGTCGCGTTCGCGCGGATGGCACCCGCGGCGCTGCTCGCACCGATCTCGATCGCAGTTGCCGATCATTTCGGGCGCGGCCACTTATTGGTGTATGCGAGCCTATTACGCGCTGGCGCGATTGCCGCCGCAACTCTGATGCTCGCTGTCAGTGCACCGCTCGTCACGGTATACGCACTTGCCGTCTTGGCTACCGCCGCATTCATAGTCTTTCGTCCGGCTCACTCGGCGCTGCTCCCAGCGCTCTGCAGCGACCCGCTCGAGCTCACGAGCGCCAACGTCGTGCGGGGGCTGCTCGACTCAGTGGGTACGCTCGTAGGATCCCTTGCTGCGGCCGGGCTCATCGCATTCTCCGGCACGATTGCGCCTCTCGCCTTTGCTGCCGTGCTCTCACTCGGAGCCGGCGCGTTGCTGGTCCACCTTTCGTACGACCGACCTCATCACCGGTCCCCACTGGAGTTGCGACGGATCGGCATCGAGATGACCGCCGGCTTCCATGGCCTCTGGCGTTATCGTGATGCCGGCCTGCTCATCGGCCTCGCCTTGGCCCAGACCTTCACCCGTGGGTGTCTCAACGTCTTCCTCGTTGTGGTGCCCTTCGAGCTCCTCCACACTGGCGAGACCGGGGTGGGGCTGATGACGGCCGCCGTGGGGGCTGGCGCCGTCGCCGGTTCGCTCGGGGCATTGGTGATCGTTAGCGGCCGACGCCTCGCGGCTATCGAGGGCATCGGAGTCGCGTTGTGGGGCCTCTCGCTCAGCCTCTGCGGCGCCCTTCCGTATCAACCGACGGTCGTCGTCCTGATGTGCCTGATCGGTGTGGGGAACGCTCTCGTCGATGTTGGCCTGTTCACGCTGCCCGCGCGGCTCGTACCCTACGAGTTGCTCGCGAGCGTCTTCGGCGCGTTCGAGAGTCTCGCAGCAGTCACAGTCGCGATCGGATCGCTCATCACCCCTTTCGCCATCGAGCTCCTCGGCGTCCGCGGTGCCCTTGCCGTTCTTGGCATTCCTGCCTTTGCGCTCGCTGTCCTGGCGCGGCGGCGCCTGCGCAGCATCGACGGATCGATCATCCATCGGGACAGCGAGATCACGGTGCTCAAGAGAGTGACCATCCTCAGACCGCTGCCGATGCCGACGATCGACAACCTCGCGGCCCATGTTGAAATCACGGGCGTCGCGGCTGGACGAGAGGTCTTTCGGCAGGGAGATGCAGGTGATCGCTTCTACGTGATCGAGGATGGCGAGGCCGACGTGATCGGCGACGGTTGCGCGGTGAGCATTCTCGAGTCGGGCGACTGTTTCGGCGAGATCGCGCTGTTGCGGGACACGCCGCGAACCGCGACCATACGCGCGCGGACGCCGCTTCGCCTCTACTCACTCGCACGACCTGAATTCCTTCTCGCCCTGAACGGGTTCTCAGCGAGCGCGCGCGAAGCTGATGCCCTGTTGCGCGACCGGCTCGCGAGTTTTACCCCGCGCCAACCCGGCGTCTAGGGTGCGGCTTGGCCGGTGCGATCCATCCGCGCTTCCATCAGTACGCGCACCTTCTCTGCGACATGGGGAAACTCACGAATCATTGCTCGGAAGTTAGCCGCGGTCATGACGCCTGCTCGCATCGGAGAGGTGGTTTCGACTGACGAGGTGCGGCGCGGAGCCGCAAGAAGGGCGATCTCACCGAAGAAATCGCCGGCGCCAAGATCGTTGACGTGGACGCCTTCGATGCTCACAGCCGCGGACCCACTCTGGATCACGACGAACTCGTAGGCGAACGTCCCCTCGTCCAGGAGCTTCTTGCCAGCTGGCAGGGCCACCTCGTCGACCAATTGGGCGAGTTGCTCCAGTTGGCGATTGGACAGGCCGCTAAACAGCGGAACCGTCTTCAGCCGCTTCACGTCCATTTGGTCGGTCTCCTTGCACCTGTCAGGCTCGAATCCTATGGTCTGAATGCCACATATTGTGGCCCTCCAGGGGATTGTCCCGAGCCAAGTCTTTCGGGCGACGAGAACCCACCCGCCCCCATAGCGGCTTCTGATCTCCGCCGCCGAAATCGGATCAGAGCGTCGCAGAACGGTGGCGGACACTCCTAGTCGGCATCGTGTGATGCCAACGGCGATGCCGATCGCATCGAAAAGAGGCATGCACGCGCTGGTCTACCGCCGCAGCCTGTCCTTGCGAGCCTCACGCGGCCGAGGATCAAGCTGTATGCCGAAGCCCGAGCAACGCTGCAAGGCCGCCTTCGGGCCGTGCTGACTGTCGTCTACCTCATCTTCGATGAGGGCTACACGGCGAGCTCGGGCGACGGGCTTGTCCGCGAGGACCTCTGCACGGAGGCTATCCGCCTCGAACGGCTCCTGGCCGAGCTCATGCCAGACGAACCGGAGGTCACGGGACTGCTCGCGCTCCTGGCAAGAAGGTGGCTCGCGTCGAAGTGGCACGCAAACTCGCCCCGGATCGATATCCGCTCCCCGAGTGCCGTCGACCCGGTGACGTCGCAGAAGATCACAGCCCCACAGCCCGCGCAGCCGGCCATCGCCCGAGTATAGGCACCACCCAGCCCGCGCTCGAGGAGGCTATCGAGTGTCTTGGTACGGCGTCGATTGCGATGGACAGTTTGGTCGGCGAGGATGAGTGCGGCGAAGGCGCCTGTGCGCTGACCGCCCCCTCGGCGTTGCCGCCGGCGCAGGGACTGGAGGTGGGGGTCTGCCCGTAGCTGGCTCGGGCCTGCCGGACGGAGGGACGGTCCCGAACACGACATGGCCCTGCGTGCCCCCCGTGACCTCATAGACGCATGGACCGGCCTTCCCTGCGCTCTGTGGCAAGTAGCCATTGCCTGTGCCCCTAGATGGAGCCGGCATTCCTCCACGCCGAGGAGCTCTTCCGTGAGCTCGGCCTGCCCTTCCGGCTCGCGGTGGCTCATTTGGAACACGCGAAATGGCTTACCGAGCTGGGCCGCAGGTCGGAAGCCGACGCGCTGCGATCCGCGGCGCGTGCGGTGTTCGAGCTCCTCGAGGCGCGTCCCTGGATCGAGCGCGCGGCCATCGGGGCCACGGCGGAGATCGCCGCTCAGCGATGAGGGATACCTCGTCAGTCCATCGACGGAACGATCAGACCGGCGGTCGCTTCTCGGCTTCGCGCAGCAATGCGCAGAGTTTGAGGAGCAGCTTGTAGGCGAGTTGCGGATGCGCCAGGACCAGTGGCCTGAAGTCCCAGGGTGCCAGCGATAGGGTGACCAGCTCGCTCGCCGCGGTCACCGACGCACTTCGCGGGCCACCGTCGATGACTGCGATATCGCCGAACGAGTCGCCGGGGCCCAGGGTGCGGAGCTTGCGCCCCTTCACGCTCACGGCCGCCGTGCCCTCGAGCAGGAGGTGGAATCCAACACCGGGCCGCTCTTCGATGACGATTACCTTACCCTCGGGGTGGACCACCTCAGTCGCGGAGTTGATGATCGCTGCGATGTCCTTCTTCGCGAATCCGTCGAAGAGACGATTGCGACTCAGCATGTCCACCAGCGCTTTCTTGTTCGCCACGTGCTCTTCTCCCTATTCCTCCGACTTGAGGGTCGTGACTTCATTCGGTGCGTCGTGATCACGCCCGTCGAGCCGTGAGTCTACTGATGTGTGGGTGCCGAGCGGGGGCGAAAAGGGCGCCGTGTCGGGTATCCGACAGCGTCGGCTGAAGGCACCTCATGTGCGGGCTGCAACGCACCGAACGTCACATGGCATAGGGTATTGCCTACGCTCGGAGGCCCGTTACGTTGTAGGCCTGAACGGGGTCCTGGAATCCCTTGAGCTGGAGTGGCCCCGCCGGTTCGACGTCGACGAGGTCGGTGACGGTCGTATACGCGCGCGGGGAGAGCAGGATCTGCCTGCCAAGTGCGTGAGCACACAGACGCGAGGCGAGGTTGACGACCGTTCCGGTGGCGCTGGACGATGGCAGGAATTCGCCCGATAGCGCGCACCAGCGGGTTATCTGAGCGGCTCATAAGGAGAGCCAGACCTGGGTGATGGCGCAGCTCCCGCTGAAGGTGGAGAGGATCGCGTTGCACACCCGCCTCGAGCGGAATAGCGGCGTGAGCTGTGTTTGGAGCGGGATGAAGGCGGCACGCGCCATGACCTGCTCGTCCGTCTGGTGCCAGTAGCTGGCTGCCTCGCGCGAGAGGCGACGTTCGAGGCCACCTGCAGCCCGATCGCCGGAGAGACGCGCGGGCAACCGGCGCCGGCATCCCACCTTCATGTCACCTTCCTCATGAGCAGCATCCTCAACGAAGCCGCGGCCATTGTCTGTGAGTTGAACGACAGGCCGCAATGGCCGTTCGGGTGACGACGCGATCGACGCTCTCGTCAGCGCCTACCTCGCATTATCGGCCAGCGCCAGCAACACCGTCTTCATCTGGAATGGCGTGAGCCCCGGATGCTTGCCGAGGATGCGTGCGATGAGTCCCGTGACGTGCGGCGCCGCGAAGCTGTTCCCCGTGGCTCGGATGGTCCTCCCTCCGAGCCAGCCGACCTCGAGGTCGATCCCCGGCGCGCCGAACTCGACCGGCGGGGCGGTGTTGTACTCGAAATGGAACGGGTCGCGCCCCTCGTGGGCCGCCACCGAAAACACCGACGCATACTGCGACGGGTAGCTCGGCGCACGCACGTTGTTGACCGCGCATACGACCATTGCCCGCTGGAAATACGCCTCGTCCACGATCTCGTGGAACAACCCGAAGTACTCGACGCGAGACGTGCTGAGGCTCATGTTGAGCACCTGCATGCCGTTGGCCAGCGCCCAGCGCATGCCCTCGGCGAAGACGATGCCGCGCCCCGTCAGCCGTTCGCCGAGCACGCGGACGCTGTACAGGTCGGCGTCGGGCGCGGCCTGGCGGATGATGGCCGCACACGCGGTGCCGTGTCCGAACAGGTCCTCATGCGGTCCCTCGATCACTCGCGCGCCGCGCGGGGCGTCGGCATCGGCGACGAGGACCGCGCCGCCGGCAAGCGGGCCGACGCCCGGGTACCCGGCATCGATCCCGCTGTCGATGACCGCCACCTTCACGCCCGCGCCGGTGCTGCCCTCCCAGGCCCACTCACGCGTGATCGCCGTCGGCAGCGACGTCTCGACGCGCTGCAGCGTCGCCCGGTCGAACTGCCAGGACCACGCTGGCTTCAACGGCGTCGCTTGCGTGCGTAGGCGAGAAAGTCCTCGGCGATCTGCGCCGCCACCCGGCGTTCATCAGCACCGAGCTGGCCGAGGTCGTGGAAGAGCAAGGCGAGCTCGGCGAGTTCCGCATTGGGTCGCGGCGCCTGCGCGGCCCGTTGCGCCAGTGCGTCGCGCAATTCCTGCCCCGGCGCCACGAGCGCGGCCGACTCGAAGAGCGCCTGCCCGAGGCTGCTGAAGATGCGCGATGTCTCGATGGCGAGCGTCGCCTGGCTCGCGAAACGTGCGAGCAACTCCATGTCATCGACGCCCTCGGCGCCACCGCGTCTTCGGTCGAGCACCTCGATGACGCCGAAGGTTGCGCGCTCACTCTCGAGCGGCATGGCCATGATGGAGTTGGGAATGTAGCCGGTGGTCTCGGCGATATCGGCGGCGAACCGCGGATCCTGACGGACATCGTCGATGGCGATCGACTGCCCTGCCATGACGGCCCATCCTGCAATGCCTCGATCGACTGGGATGCGCAGCCCGACCGTCGCCTCGGCGCCGCTCCCAGCGGCAACCCGGCAGACCAGCTCGTCCTCCCGCTCACTGAGCAACGCGATCGAGCACGCCGCGGCGTCGAAGACGACCCGGGCGGTGTCGACGATCGCCTGGAGCAACTCATCGTTCCCGCGGGGCCGGAGCGCTGGTCCGAGGTCGGCGGCAAGCTGCGACAGATCGCTGAGCACGTCGTACGGAGGGCTGGTGTCTCCCATGTCGAACCGGGACTGTACAGACTCGGCAGCCACCCTGAGCCGCAAGCGACCGGGTCGACTCGCGCGCATGGCAACAGGTAGGCTGTTGCTCCTCGCACACGGTAAGGGGACATGAAGGGTGGCTGGAGACGAGGCAGCGTTGCTGCAGAACACACCGCTGTTCGCCGCGATGGCGATCGACGCGGTCTCACGCCTCGCCGAAAAGGCAACGCGGCGTTCCTACGCGCGCGGCGAGGTCATCTTCCGCGAGGACGACCCCGGCGACGCACTCTTCGTGGTCGTGTCGGGTCTGGTGAAGGTGTACCGGTCATCGCTCGACGGCGATGAGATGGTGCTCGTGACGCTCGGACCGAGAGCGGTGTTCGGCGAACTGCCGATGATCGACGGCGGCGTGCGCTCGGCGTCGGCGGCTGCGGTCGAACCGACCACGGTGTTGACCCTGAAGCGCAGCGCGTTGCTGGAAGCCCTCCAAAGCTCGCTCGAGCTCGCCGACGGTCTGCTCCGTTCGATGGGGTCGATGGTGCGACGCCTGACCGACCAGGCCGCGGACCTCGTCTTCCTCGACCTTCATGGACGCGTGGCCAAGCTGCTCCTCGCCCTGTCCGAGGAGCTCGGTACTAGTGAACCTGGCGGCTGCGCGCTCGACCTGCATCTCACCCAGACGGACCTGGCCAACATGGTCGGCGGCTCGCGACAGAGCGTCAACCAGGTCCTGAACTCGTTCGAACGGCTCGGATATCTCGATCTCGATGGACGCCGGATCCTGATCCGCAGGCCGGAGCTGCTCCAGAAGCGCGCCGGCCAGTCGGCGTGACGGCCCGCGATGCTCCCGGGAGCACTTCGCACTGTCAGGTCGCCGACGCTGCACCTGTCAGGTGGACGACTGACTCGCCTGGTACGAGATGCCAGAATCTGGCCAACATCAAACGGGCGGGAGCACCGCCAAAGGAGACAGACCAATGAGCACCGACGATCCCAAGGAGCAAGGAGCCCCCGAGCGCCTCGCATCCGACACGGACGACAAGGACGACAAGGACGACACCACAGGCCACCGCCTCACCTCGCAGAGTGCGGACCCCGACTCCGGTTCCCGCGCACCGTCGCGCGAGACAGCCAAGGCGGATGACAACGACGACGTCGAGGGCCACCGGCTCAAGAGCTAGGCACTGACGAGTCAGTCAGGAGGGCGACGGGCCCCTTCGGATCGCACCGATGTGGCGGCGGTCCGGAGGGGCCATCGACGTTTATGGCCTAGAGTCTTGATCCATGCGGGCACTGCTTCTTGACGCGCCGCACCCCGTTGCGACTCGCCGAGATGCCGGCTCGGCAGCCAGGTGCGGGCGAGGTTCGCATCCGGGTGGCGCGTGCGGCGTTTGCCCTACCGACCTCCACGTGGTCGACGGTAAGCTCACCCATCCCAAGCTGCCGACATCCTCCCTCGGATGAGGGCATCCGGAGGGTTCAAGTGGTCCCCGAGCAAAATGAAGGTGGCCGATTGCAACAACCCGAGGGTCGCCGACTCGTTCACCGTCACCGACGACACCGCGGTTTCGCAGACGCTGGACTACGGAGGCTCGCCGCTCGTCACCATCGCACCAGCGGGAGGCGTTGCTTTTGCGGGTATGGGGAGCGCACCCAGATCGTGCTCACATTGGACGCTGATCCCAGCGCGGTCTTCACCGCCACCGTTCAGCAATAGGCAAGGCACGGCGGGTGCAGTACAGCCCAAAACCCACGGCATCGCTTCCAACCGCTCGGTGATCGCGGTCTCCTCGGGTTGGATGGAGCCGGCGTGACCTGCGCGACGTTCGCGCGGGGTCGGGACCACAGGTTCCTGATCGCGTCTGGACCAGCAGGCGCAGCGCTCGCGGGCAATCCATTCCAACTCGCCGCGCCAATACGCACGGCCGGGTGACGACAAGTTGAGCAGGGATGAACTTGGGGCGAATCAGCTGACCACTGAAGTCGCGGTCGGTCCAGCGAGCGTGCGAGCGGGTGATGACAACTTGATCGCTGGCTGTCGGCACTCATGACGACGCCGAAGCGAGACACATCCAGTGCGAGGATGCCCACGGGAGCGGACTCTAGCCCGAAAGTACTGGGTCATAGGGACGCCATGCTCGTGCTGTCTGGCGTCCCCGGCTCCGGCAAGGTGCACTACGCACAGCACCTCGCCGGTCAGGGCTGGCGCTGGATCAACCATGACGACTCGGCGGGTGGACGCCCGGTCGACGACGACCTGGAGCGCCTCTAGCAGGGCATCAGGTTGGACGCCCTCACCGAGACGGTGGCGAGGTTCGTGGCGGCGGCTCCGGCCCACACCGTGGTCGAGTTCGGCTTCCCGGTGGCGCTGCTGCCGGTGATCGTGGCATTGCAGAGAGCCGCTCCGGCCTCCTTCTGCGGAACCATCCAGATCTCGCCGACCAGCCTTTCCTGGGCCGTCGCATGACACGCTCTGCCCCTACGTGACCGGGTTGTGACACTGCGGTAGGCCAAATGCTCGTGGCGACCGTGTTGCACTGGCTGCGCTGCCGCTCATGAACGCCACGCCTGCCCATTGATTCCCATCCGGCCGACCTCGGCCCTCTTGTGCCTTTGCGCCCTGGCCGCGCTATCCGGCATGTCGGCACGGGCCGATGCCACACCGACTCCCGGCGGCAGTTCGAGCCCGAGCCCGACCTCCCCGCCAAGTCCTGAGGTCGTGCAGTTGCAGTCGAAGGTGCAAGCACTGGAGCAGCAGATCATGGCGCTGCAGATGCAGGCCGCGCCGATCGAGGCGCAGACCGTGCAGGCTGGGCAGCAGGCCGCCGCCGCGCAAACACAGCTGGACACCGAGCAAGTGGAGCTGGCCGCTGCCAACTCGCAGCTCGCGAAAACAACCGGGCTCACGCAGGCGGCGCAGGCAACGCTGCAATCGGACCGCAGCCGCCTGGCCGCGCTGATCGTCGCGAGGTACATAGTCACTACCAACGGCACCGCACTCACCATCCTGCTTCAGAGCAAGACACTCTTGGACGCATTCGACACGATGGTGATTTTTGAGCAGGTGACCGACAATATGAACACCCTGGTGCTCGATGTGCGCGCCAACGTGGACCGACTCACGGAACTGCAGTCGCAGCAGCAGCATGAGGAGCAGCAGATCGCCGCTCAGGCCGCCGCGGTGCAGACCCTCCAGGCGCAGGCGCTGCAGGATCAGGCTCGCTACCAGCAGCAGGCATCGCGGCTCACCGGCCAGGCAGCGACCCTGATGCACCAACTGGAGGACGTCCTCACGCAGCTCGCGACGGCCCAGGGGGTGCAGGCAGCGACATTGGGAGCGGCGGGAAGCGAAGCCGGCTCGATCGATGGAGCGCTGCCACCTTTCGCCTACGGCCCGCGTGTCGATGACTTCCCGTGGGGCCAGTGCACGTGGTACGTCGCATCGCTGCGCGACGTCACCTGGGGCGGTGACGCTTGGGAGTGGCTCATCGCGGCGGCGGCCCGGGGAAAGCAGGAGGGCATCATCCCGAGGGTGGGCGCGATCGTCGTCTTCGGCCCCGGCAACGGCTACAGCCCGCTCGGGCACGTCGCCTACGTGGAGTCGGTGGTGAACCCGACCAGTTTCATCGTCGACGAGGCCAACGCCGACGGCCTGGGGATCGTCGACCAGCGATTGATCTCATCGCTCACCGACGTCGAGGGCTTCATCTACTGACGTTCAGCGGCGCTCGTCATGCCTCTGTCGCGACGCCGAGGTATGCCTTCTCGAGGCGCGCGTTGGTCTGGTCGGACCTAGCCTGTCGTGACAACCAATTCGTGGTCGGCGTCTACGACGACGTGCTCAGGTCCCCGAACGTGCCCCTCGTTGGCCACGATCCGAGCAGGACCACTGGTGACGACTGGCCGCCTCCGTACCCAGTGCACCATCCTCTGACAGGTCGAACGGACCTGTACTGCAAAGGAGTCATGCGCGCCGCCGAGGAGCACGAGACTCCATAGTCCCGGTTGCGACCTCTTTCCGTCAGGAGCTCGTCGAAAGACGAATCGAAGGCTTGCGCGTAGGTGTCAGCCGAGGTGTCATGAGCCGACCATTGACGACATTCTGAGCCGTCGACGGTATTCGACCAGGGCAGTTCAGCCCAAGGTTCGCCCTAGGTTTGGTGTACCTAGGCTGAGCGATCCCCGGTGCCGGCTCGTAAGAGCTCTTTTCCCACGCACTCTGGCGCCGCGCTGGCGTCTCTCTTCGAGCGGTGGCCACCGCGAGAGGACGTGCGCTCGCGGACAGACGAGAGGTCGACGTAGGAGACACGATGCCCGGCGTGATCGCCGAGCCCGGATGAAGGACCAGGGCTGCTGGATCGGATGGCAGAAGGGCAAGAGGTGATGGCCCCCTTCACGGAAACGATCCAGCAGTTTGGTGAGCAGATCCAGCGAATTGGCGAGGTTATGACCGTGGCGGTCAAGGAATTCGAAGAGGCGGACAAGCGAGGGGCCGGATTCCCTGGACGACTTGCCGCGACGCGGCGGATGGCGCAGCGGTTGGATGAGCCCGTGGTCAAGCTTATGGATCTGAGTAATAGATACACGTCGCAATTGCACTCCGTCGACTCAGGCACTCGCGCGATCATCGAGAGCATGCCTGCCTCAGTTGAAGCAAGTCCGGAATCACGCGGCCAGGCATGTGAGTTCTTCGGAAGTGTGCGCAATGTTGCGGAGTCGGCGCGTGGCGCGATGGCGCCGCTGAAGACGATGATCGATCTGCCCGTGCCGATGGAACGGCTGTCGAGAGATCTACGGCCTCGACTGCGAACATTGCGGCGCGCCCTGACATTGATGATTGAGGCGCAAGAGGTCATGGAGGACTGGCTGAGGCTCATCGATGACTCGCCAGTTCGCTGCGAATAGGTGCCGGGTCAGTGAGTGGCCAGGCGCCCCTCTCTACTTGAATATAGAACGAAACTCGCGGAGGTCTCGGCCGCCTACGGGTGCGGCTCTGGGCGCGCATCGCCTTTCTGGGCCCCCCCTGGCTGGCCGCTGGCGTGAGGGATCACGTCTGGAAGGTCGAGGAGATCGTCGCGCTCCTTTAGGTTGCCCGGACCAGTGAACCGGACCTCGATCTGAGGCATGATGTGGCCATGGCGGAGATCACGATCTCCCTGGACGATGACCTGATGGCCGAACTTGCGCAGGTCGCGCACGACGAGCGCACGAGCGAAGCTGACCTCGTACGCGAGGGCATTGAACGTCTGCTGCACTCTCGGCTAACTGGTCCCGGTATTCCGCGCTTCGCCCGGAGGCTCGGCCCGCTTGCCATCCCAGAGAGGCACCTCAAGCCCTAAGCCGCCTTCGGATTCAAACTGAGGCACTACCGGAAGCTCATTCAGCTTGCGGAGATTCAGCATGCGTGGCACCATCATCCGCCAGGCGACGATGCTGTCCACCCTGACCTCGGACAGCCTGATCCCGTTGGACCACCCGATCCGGCGCATCAAGCCGGTGGTGGAGGTGGCGCTGGCCGAGCTGGCGCCCGAGTTCGACGCCATGTACGCGCGCACCGGCCGGCAAGAGCGTCCCCCCGGAGCATTTGCTCAAGGCGACGGTGCTGATGGCCCTGTACTCGATGCGCAGCGAGCGCCAGTTTGCGAACGGCTCCGCTACGACCTGCTCTTCAAGTTCTTCCTCGACCTCAACCGAGGCTCCCACCTCTTGAGCCAGCCCAGCCTGAGTCCACTCGCTCGGATTCGTTGCGTCCGCTTGCCGTTGAGAGCGAAGCTCCAGAATCTTGCTTTGCCCTGATCTCGTGGGCGACTTGCGATCCTGCACCATAC
>CABDZJ010000081.1_pt1 | contig 31463 bp, 31 predicted proteins | sample 3132161 | NCBI WGS metagenome assembly CABDZJ01 (sample SAMEA5534340, study PRJEB31848) | metagenome | biome: tundra; feature: field; material: soil | place: USA | collected 2013-05 | depth 0.45 m | reverse complement strand
GGGGTGGCGGGCAGCCGCGCGCAAGTGGCGGATTTCCTGGTCGGTATAGGTGGCCGGCTCAGTCTGGGCCCGGCGCGGGCCCTGGACATCGGCGGTCCGCTCGTCGACCGGATACCCCTGGCGCTGGCACCAGAGCAGAAAGGTCTTGAGGGTGCGGTGATACTGATGCACAGTGTTGGGCGAGAGCCCGGCGTCGAGGAGTTCGAGCTCGAGTCTGCGCAGCCGCTCGGCGCTGAAGTCGCCGAGCCCTTGGATCTGGTGATCCTCACGGAAGACGCCAATACGGGGCCCGAGCAGCGCCGAGGTGTACACGCCCAGGGTGGCCGGAGTGTGATTGCGCCGCCGACAGTCGTCGAGGTAGTCGGCCACGGCGTCCTCCCAGATGTCCAGGGGCGGACGGGCGGCGGGCTCGGCGGTACTCATGGGCCGCTTGGGTCGAATTGGAGTCTGAGGCATAGACCCAATGCTACTTTTTGTGGGGGCAGGCCATTTTTTGCGACCCTTTAGCACCCTACCTTTTCATCCCACCGAATGAGCAATGCCTGGTGGTTTCGTGTCCGACAAAAGTCCTTGCACAGCAACGAATATTTCGTGTTGCTTGCTTGGTGGTCGGGGCGACTGGACTCGAACCAGCGACCCCCTGCTCCCAAAGCAGGTGCGCTACCACTGCGCCACGCCCCGACGCCTTCTGATCTCAGCAAGCGGCGTTGCCTTGGGACAAAACGTCCTGGGTGAGAACGCGCCTCAGTGCCGCCGTTCTTGGCCGGAGATCAGGCCCGAAAGGTAGCACGCGTGAGACCCGAGGAAGGCTCGGGCGATGGCTCGCCCGTGTCGGAGAAGTTGTCGCCAGTCAGGATCCGAGAATGAAGACGGTGACACCCGCGACACAGGCCGAGAACGCCAGACCGACGGCGACGACCAAGAGTGTGCCACCCGTCCACGCCCCGTGGGGTCGGGACCGACGACTCCTCAGATAGCGTTCGCGCACGTGGAGGGCGTCCTCCCCCGATGGCGGCGATATCACGAGTCTCGCGTCATTAGCATCGGGTCAACCTAGCTCAGACGGCATAACACCCTCAGCAACAATCGGCCAGCGCCACCGAATCGTCACAGAGCAGGCCGTGTGGCAAATCGCCCCGGGCAGGCACACGTCAACCCCGGCCAGGGCACTGCATCACAGAGCGGGGGCTGCAATCGCTGCTTGATCGTGACCGGAACGTCCTAGTCCGCGGCTGCGCGCAACGCCACGCTGATCTCTGGACACCGGCGCGAGCCATGTCAGAAATCCAGTGGGGTGAGATGCAGTTTCGACGCCGCCAGCGTCAGGACAGGGATGAGGCCGTTTGGCGGCGTCGCCCCGCTCTCAGTCACACCCTTCGCGCCGGCATCATCATCGGCCCGATCGGGGCCTCGTTTCTGATCGCGACGTGGCTCAGCAATCTGCTCCCTCGGGCGAGCAGCCCGCTGACCGCCGTTCTCTGGATCGCGATCGTGGGCGGCAGTTCGCTGCTCACGCTCGTGGTGCTGGAGCGCGCGCGGCACGGCGCCTGCTTCCCCTGGCCGCTCTGCTCAACGTCTCGCTGTTGTTGCCAGACAAGGCGCCTGCCCGATTCGCCGCGGCACGGAACACGGGAAGCCCGAGTCAGCTTCGAGCGCAACTCGAACGAGCTCGGGCCGCTGGACACCAGGACGATGCCGCGGGAATGCAGACGGTTATCGAGTTGGTGCTCGCGCTCAGCGTTCACGACAAGGCGACGCGTGGTCATTCCGAGCGCGTTCGGGTCTTCACCGACATGATCGCGGATGAGCTCAAGATCAACGAGAGCGACAAGGCGAGATTGCGCTGGGCGGCCCTCCTCCACGACATCGGCAAGCTCGAGATCTCGCCGACGCTGCTGAACAAACCAAGCCAGCCGACCGCCGAGGAGTGGAAGGTGATTCACCACCCCGAAGACGGGCGCGACTGATCGCTCCGCTGCTCGCCTGGCTCGGCGAATGGGGGCGGGCTGTCGCCGAACATCACGAACGCTGGGATGGCACCGGTTACCCGCATCAGCTCAAGGGCAACGAGATCTCGCGCGCCGCACGAATCGTGGCGGTCGCCGATGTCTACGAGGTAATGACCTCGCCCCGCCCATACAAGGCGACCATGAGCGTCGCTGCTGCACGCCAGGAGCTGACACGTGTCGCTGGAACGAAGTTGGACCCTGCCGTCGTCCGAGCCTTTCTCAACATCTCGATCGGCCGTCTATGGCGCACGGTCGGTATCGGTGCATGGATCGGGCAGATTCCGAACATCGGCCGTCTGTGGTCGGCACTCGGTGGCATCGGCACCTGGGCAGGAACGGGGGCGCTGAGCGCCATCACGGCGACCGTGCTCACCGTCGGCGGATTCGGGCCGCCGGCGCCTGGGCCCGGGGGACTCGGTATCCCTGGCCAGCCGTTCAGCTCGCCGGGCTTCACCTTCTCGTCTCCCCCGCCCGCTGCCACCGGTCTATCCCCCGCCGCGGCGGGGGATCGCACATCATCCGACCGCCGCCGCAACCCCACCGCCCGGGGCGACCTCGCGGGCCACCCGGAGGCCGACGCCGGCATCCACACCCAAGCCGACACCAACACCGCGGCAGTCGAACTGCCCGACATGCGTGAACACGTCGCCTTCCTGCCTTAGTCACTGCTCGAACCCCAGCCTGCCTCACTGCACAACGTACTGCCAGGGCGACAACAACCCTCAGTGCCTCGACTTCTGCTACGGAGCGAACAACCCACAGTGCGTCCACGATTGCGCCGGTCCGCACAATGTGAAGTGCCAGTTCAACTGCAGCTCCACGAGCGCCTTGGTCGCCGCACTGGCGCTTTGGGGGGCGCCGCCAATACCGCTCGCAGGCTCGGGACCCTCGAACATGGCGTGGCTGCAGGACCCGGCCCGGCCTGCGGAAGCGCGTCCAGGCGCTGCCGCGCTCCCCTAGCACCGGTACGCGTGCCCCGATCGATTCGCCGACCCATCAGCCGTCCCCCACGGCAGACTAACCGGCAGTGGACATCCTCGACCTCATCATCATCGTCTTCCTCATCACGTTCGCGGCCTCCGGCCTGCGCCGCGGATTGACGGGGGTGGCGCTGTCGCTCGCCGGGCTCCTGGTCGGCCTGTTCCTCGGGGCGGTGATCGCCCCGCCGATCGCCAGGGCGGTCACCCAGGACCGGACGACCCAGCCACTGGTGGCCATCGGCATCTTCGTCGGTGTCGCGCTCCTCGTCGAGGGCGTCGGCGCCGCGATCGGCTACCGCATCCGGCAACGGACGCAACACACAGTGCTCCTGGGCAAGGCCGACTCGGGTGTGGGCGCGGTGCTCGGTCTCCTGGCAGCGCTCGCCGCTGCCTGGTATCTCGGCCTGATGTTCTCGCAGAGCCCGTGGGTCACCCTCGACAACCAGATCAGCAACTCAGCGATCGAGCGCTCCCTCGACCGGTTCATGCCGAGGCCCCCCGGATTCCTGGCAGCCATCGGCAACCTCTTCCGCCCCGGCGAGTTCCCGAACCCCTTCTCCACCATCCTGAACATTCCAGCGGCGCCGGTGGCCATCCCCCCGCTGGTTGACACGGCAGGAATCCGGGAGGCGACGAGCGTGACCTCCAAGGTCATCGCCGCGGGCTGTGGCGGCGGCGCCGAGGCGGGATCGTCATGGCCGCTCGCGCCCGGGTACTTCGTGACCAACGCACACGTTGTCGCCGGCTCGAACAGCGTTGAGATCGACACGCCGAACAGCGGCCGCCACGCTGCCCGTGTGGTGCTCTTCGATCCCGATACCGATCTCGCGATCCTCTACTCCCCAGGAGTGTCGCTGACGCCGCTCGTGGTGGTTGACAGCAACCCGGTCCGGGGCACCGGTGGCGCGGTCATTGGATACCCCGGCGGAGGCTCCGAGCAGGTCGTCCCAGCGGCGGTCAGCGGGACCGAGTCGGCCACCGGGTACAACATCTACGGCGACACGCTCGTCACCCGCAAGATCGAGGTGCTCTCAGCGCAGGTCATCCCGGGCAACTCGGGCGGTCCCATCGTCAACGTCGATGGCCAGATCATCGGCGTGGTCTTCGCGGCAAGCACGACCGAGTCGAACGTGGGATATGCGCTCACCATGCCCCAGGTCTTTCCCGACCTTCAGGCCGGCGAACATCGGACCGCCGCGGTTTCCACGCAGGCGTGTACCGGATGAGCCGGGTCCGGCTCAGGCGTGCACGATGACGGTCGTGCCGATCGGGCTCCACGCATAGAGCCACGCCATGGTCGGTGTGGGCATGTGCACGCACCCATGGCTCGCATCGACGCCGTTCTGACTTCCCGGCCCGAATGCGGAGGAGGGCTCCCAGGGAGCGTCGTGAATGAAGAATCCGTCACGCAGGAACTCCATCGCGTACTGAGCGTTCTCGGGTGAGTAGTAGTAGGGGGACGACTGCGGCCACGGCGAGATCATCGTGATCGGTGAGTATTTCGCGTAGATGCGGAACGTGCCGGTCGGCGTTCGGAGGCCGGGACGGCCCGTGGTGACCAGCGACTGCCCGGCGATGCACCCGTCCGCATAGAAGATCGCCGATTGCGTCGTGACGTCGATATCGATCACCTTGCCGTTGGGGACCGCGTGGCCGCAGCCCACCGCAGTCAGCGCCGCGTTCACGGAGTTCTCCAGCGACGCGATCTCCCCCGACACGGAGTCGAGATGCGCCGCCGTCCCACCTGCGTGAAACTGCGCGGACAGCGATGCGTACTGACCGGCGAACCCACTCGCGTTCGCCGCGTTGTGCGTGCCGGCGAGCTGTACTCGCGCGTCGAGGACGCGCAGCTCGATCGCGACCCGGCCGTCGAGGCTGATCAGCGCGTTGAGTGACACGAGGTCGGCCTCGAGTGCCTTGATCGCATGCACGGTCGCCGCAGCGTCGCTGCCACTCGCCGTGAGGGTTGTGATCAGCGACGGCACCGCGCCGGTGTCGAGGTTATTGCCATGTGCGACTGCAACCGTGTGCTCGGCGGCCGCCACCAGCGCGGCGACGCCGCCATAGTTCCCGGTTGCAACCGTCACCTCATCCAGGGTCGCCGACCGGCGCGCCACAGCCACCTCGCTCGTCCACGCGACCGCCAGGGCATTGATCGCGGCGGGTGTCTTTGCGGCGGCGAGTTGCGCGTTCCACGTGGCCGCTGCCTTCGCAGCGCCGGCCGGCACGTACGCCCCGAACTCCAACTCCATCTGGCTCCACGCCGACATCGCGCTCTCCGCGCGCGCTCGCGCCACCGCCATCGCGGAGGTCCACACCCCTGCTGTCTGCCGGTGCATCGTGGCAAGGAACGCGCTCCCGTCATCGAGCCACCAGAGCGGCGAAAACGCCGATGCCTGCATGTACTTCGACGTCTCGAGCTCATGGTGCAGCGGCGCGACACTGACCTCCGGCACGCCGTCGCGGACGTTCTGACTCCATGACCGCTCGAGGGCCACCGCGTCGTGGCGGAACGACGACGAACGCCCCATCGCCCGCACTGTCACGGCGCCCCCCGCGCCGATCAGTGCGAGCGAAACGACGGCTGTGGTTATCGGTAGCAGTCGTCGCATCGCTGCGCCAAGGCTACCTGAGAATCAACTCGAGAGGAACCCGTTCTGCACGAGCCAGGTGTGCGCGACACTGGGAACCGTCTGACCCTGGATCTCGACCATCGCGTTGAGCTGGAGCATGACCGGCGTGGTCAGCTTGGCTGCGACTGGGGTCATCCAGGCACCGATCGACGGGTACTTCTGGAGCACGCTCGAGCGGACCACGAGTCCCGCGTTGTCCGGCGGGAAGAGGTTCTTGTCGTCGGTCAGCGTCACCTCGTTGTTCGCCTCGATGGCGGAGTCCGTGGTGTACACCTCGCCGGCATCGCACTGACCGCTGGCGATCGCCTTCTCGGCGGTGGTGCCGATCTGCGTGTAGTGGAAGCTCGAGGCGGCGGGCCACCCGTACTGGCTGACGAGCCCGGGGAGCCCGTCGGGGCGGGTGAGGAACTCGGACTGGATGCACACGTGGGTGTTCGGGTGCGCGGTCAGATACGTGCCGAACGCCGCCAGCGAGGCGCCGAACGTCGAGGTCTGGCTCGACTTGATGGCGATGCCGTTGGTGTCGTCGAATTGCGTGGGCGCGACCCAGCAGAGGTTGTTCGCCTCATCCTTCTGCTGCACGTAGGTAAATGCCGCAGCGAGCGCGGTCGGGAAGCCCGTGAGCCCGAGGTAGTCGCCGAGCTCGGTCCCGGTGTACTGCCAGTACATGTCAATCGTGCCGTCGCTGAGCGCGGTGCCGATCGCCTTGTCCGCGGCGCTGAAGGTGTTGGTGATCGTGAAGCCGTGCGCGCCGAGCACGTCAACAGTCATCTGGGCCATCAGTTGCTCCTCGGCGAAGGACTTGCTCCCGATTGAGAGGGTCACGCCATGCCCACTGGTCTGGGTGCCGGTGGGGCACGTCGCCGTCGTGCCGGGGCTGGTCGACGGGTTGCCGCCGCCGGAGTTTCCACCCCCGCATGCAGCAAGGGTCCCGGGTATCGCGATAGCGATGACCGCGAGTAGCTTGCGACTCATGGATGTGTTCCTCCACATGTTCAACGGCTGACCTGTCTTGGGACTGCGATGCGCTCAATCATTGAGAGCCCCCAGTCCGCGAGCAAAGCAAGCGATGCCACCATCACGGCTCCGACGAAAACCATCCGATCACTGTTGTTGATGCCTGCGGCGATCACGTCCCCGAGGCCGCCACCTCCAATGAAGTTTCCGAGTGTAGCGGTTCCGATGATTAGGACGAGTGCCGTACGCAGCCCCGCGAAGACCAACGGCGATGCCAGGGGCAATTGCACTCGCGCCAAAGCCTGCCATCGTGTCATCCCCATCCCTCGCGCCGCATCGACCGCCGCCGGGTCGACTCCCTGAATACCGGCAACGGTGTTGCGCAGCACCGGCAGGAGTCCATACACGACCAGGGCGATGACGGTGGGTGTCACGCCGAGACCGAGGAACGCGAAGAGGAGCACGAGGAGTCCGATGCCGGGAATCGCCTGCCCGAGATTCGCGAGGAGGAACACGGGAACGCGCACGGCCCGGCCCGCCTGGGCAATCACCACGCCCAGCGGCACGCCAATCGCTGCCACGAGACCGAACGAGACCCCAGAGAGGAACACGTGCTGAATCGTCTCGCTCATGAGATTCGGCGCATTGAGAATCTGAGAGTCGAATTCCTTGCCGACCAGGGTCTGATAGACACCGATCGACACGACGATCCCGATCGCGACCCAGATGGGCACCGCGAACAGGCGGAGGCGCCGCATCCACCAGGGCGGGAGGCTCATCTAGCGGGCCCGCATCGACGCTGCACGGATGACATCGGCATCGATGAGACCGAGCGTCTGATCGCCGCTGACCACGCGAACCGTGCCGTCGGCGGAGCGGAGCACCGCGTCCAGCGCATCGCGTAGCGTGCCGCCGGCGTCAACGCTCGCATCCGGCGCGGCGCCGTTCACCGCTGGAAGTGCCACGTCGCTGATGGGGATGAGGGCCAGGCGGCGGACGAGCGGCCCCTCGCCGAGGAACCCGGTGACGAACTCGGATTGGGGGTGGGCAAGCAACTCCTCGGGCGTGGCGAACTGCTCCAACTTGCCACCCCTCGAGAGCAGGGCGACCCGGTCGCCGAGCTTGACCGCTTCGTCGATGTCATGGGTGACGAACACAATCGTCTTGCGGACGACGCTCTGGAGCCGGAGGAGCTCGTTCTGGAGCCGCTCCCTGGCGATCGGGTCGATGGCGCCGAAGGGCTCATCCATGAGCAGGATGTTGGGATCGGCACCGAGAGCGCGGGCAACCCCGACTCGCTGGCGCTCACCGCCGCTCAGCTCGGCCGGCAGCCTGCGCGCGTACTCGGCGGCCGGGAGCGCGATGAGGTCGAGCAACTCCTCCACGCGAGCCGCGGTCCGCTGCTTGGTCCATCCGAGGAGCCGCGGCACGGTGGCGATGTTCTCGGCGACCGTCTGATGCGGGAACAGACCCACCTGCTGGATCACGTAGCCGATCGACCGGCGCAGATCGTTGACGTCGTAGGTTCGGGTGTCGCGGGCGTCGATGCTGATCGTGCCTTCGGTCGGCTCCACGAGCCGGTTGATCATCTTCAGGGACGTCGTCTTGCCGCAGCCGGACGGTCCCACCAGGATCACCGTCTCGCCCGACTTGATCTCGAGCGACAGGTGGTCGACGGCGACCGAGTTCGCGTACCGCTTGACGACGCTGTCGAAGGTGATCATGTCGCCGCGACCGAGACGCGGCCGCGGGAGAGCGCTCGCTGGATGCCGGCCAGGATCAGGTCGGCGAGGATGCCGATGGCGGCGACAGGAAGGATGCCGGCGAGCACCGCATCGAGAGTGCCAGTGGTCCTGCCGATCGCCGAGAGGATGGTCTGTCCCAGGTCGTCGACCCCGACCGTCGCACCGACGGTCGCGATCGCGACGATCATCACCGTGGCCTGGCGGATGCCCCCGAGCACCACCGGAACGGCGAGTGGCAGCTCAACCTTCCACAGCACCTGGCGCGGGCTCATGCCCATACCCCGGGCGGACTCCACCACCGCCCGGTCGACGGCTTTGATGCCGGCTCGCGTGTTCCGCGTCACCGGGAGCAGGCCGTAGAGGACGAGCCCCACGATCACCGGCGGGTTGGCCAGTCCGAACCAGATCGAGAGGAGGCCGAAGAGCGCGAAGCTCGGGACCGTCAGGATCGTGCTCGTGACGGCCATGATGATCGTGGACAGGGGCTCGGACCGCGCCGCCGCGATGCCGAGCCCCAGCCCGATGACGCTCGTGATCGCGATGCACTCGGCGACGATCTCGAGATGCGTGGCGATCTGGGGGCCGATCTGGTCCCAGTTCTCGGAGATGTACTGAAAGACGCTCACTTTTGTGAGGCGTCAGTATCCATAACCTCCAGGTGTATTGGTCGGCTTCGCGGTCGGCGTCGAGCTTGAACTGGTGGTGGCACCGGTCGCGGATGCGGTCGTCCCCGGCATCGCCGCGAACCACTTGCCGCCGACGCCGTTGCCGCCCGTCTGGCCCGGCGCCGTGTCGCTCCCGAAGGTGTGCAGCGGCCAGCCGTTGTAGGTGACCTCGGTCGCGGCCGCGCCGTTGACCATGATCGACACCGTGGCGAGTGTCCCCGTGACGCCCGCTGCCGCCGTGGGTGCCCCGGTCACCACCACGGCCGGCCAGGCGCTCAGGCAGCCGCCCGTGCAGGCCCCGATCGTCGAGTTCTTCTCAGGCAGGAAGTAGTAGAGGGTGAAGCCCTTGGAGTCGGCCAGCACCGTCCCGAGCGAGGTGGTCGCCGTGGAGATGGTCGAGCCGGTCGCTGCCGCCGGGCCGCTGCTGGTCGCCGGCGCCGAGCTGTTCGTTGCGGCCGCGCCGCAGGCGGCGAGCATGGCCGCCCCCGCCAAGGTCAGGACAATTCGTTGCATCAAGAGAACCTCCGCTGTGGGTCGATGCAAATGAGTACGCCCCGGCGTTACGTCGCCGCCCCCCGGAGGTATTCTCGACACATGTGCCGAAGTATCAAGACGCTCCGTGGTGCTGAACCGCCAGCAGGCGACGACGACGCGCACGCGGCCGCGCTGCAGTTCGTACGCAAGATCAGCGGCTACAGGGCGCCGTCGAAGGCGAATCAAGCGGCCTTCGACGCTGCAGTGCAGCAGGTTGCCACGGCAACCACCCGCCTCCTCGAAGGTCTGCAGCAGCCCGCCTGAAGGTCCGACCCTCCGACAGCGGATAATTCGCCGATGCGATCAAGCCGGATGCACTATGCCGACTCGCTCGCACCCATAGTGATGCTGCCGTTGACGGTGCCGCCGTCGTCCACTCGGAGTCTCACGGCACGCACGTCGCCCAGAACGACGCCACTCCCCGCGACCATGAGCCGCGCGTGTGCGACGACGTTGCCGGTCACGTTGCCACGAACGGTGACGTTGCGTCCGTCGATCCGCGCGCGCACCGTGGCCGAAGCCTCGACGTCGACGTCGCCGGACGCGGTGATCTCACCTTCAGCCGTCCCCTCGATGTGGAGATCGCCTTCGATGGTGAGCGAACCGTTGAGTACGTCGCGCGGCCCGAGGGTAACTCCCTTGGCGCCAGCAGCGCCGTTTCGGTGACCCCCGCGCGGAATGGACGCCTCCTCGACTTCAGTGATGCTATCCATGGATGTGTCCTCTCCTGCTCGTCCGCTGCTCGGCACATATCGTACTGATCTCGAGGCTCCTCCGCGGGGCGAATCCTCCGGCGACTCGGTGACGGTTACCGGCACGCCGGACACGTTTCGGCGACTGCAACTCGACTTCTACCGCGACGCTGCGCAGCGATACGACTCGTGGGCGGGGGGCGCAAACGTTCGTGCCGCCGAGCGACTCGCGACCTTTGCCGACGTCCAGACGCACGAGCGAGTGATTGACATCGGCTGCGGCACGGGCTTGATCAGCAGGTCGCTGGGCCTTGGAGGCTCCGAGCTGCGCCACATGGCCGTGGATCTCTCACCTGACATGGTCACGTACGCGCGCGAGCAGGCGAGTGGAGACCGCGGCGTCGACTATTCGGTGATGGACGCGCATCGTCTCGTCTTCAACGACAGCCTCTTCGATATTGCGATCCTCGGACAGTCGCTCGCCTACCTCGAGGATCCGTGGCACGCCTTTTCAGAAATCCGGCGCGTGCTCCGGCCGAATGGTCGGATCGCGGTGTCCTGCCGTTGCAGGAGCCTCTCGACACCTGCACAGGGCGTCTTCTTCGAACGACTCGAGCGTCTCGCCATCCGGCGTGCACGAACGCCGGCACATCACGCGCTCTTCGGTGAGCCCTGGGTGCTGACCAACATGCTCGAAATGGCCGGCTTCGCCGACATCCGCGTGACCCAATTGCTCGTCGGTGTGCGCGCCGCCGACGTGCACGAGTGGACCGAGATGATGGAGTGGTCTGGACCTTGGCCGCACGCCATGATCGGGCTCCTGAGTCCCGGCGCTCGCGCCACCTTCGAGGAGGAGCTGGACCGGACCATGCACCGCCTGGGCGAAGGTGATTACGCGTTTCACGGCGCATTCACCCTCGCTACCGGGCGGCTTCGCGACCAGTCCCCGGCTCAGCCCTCTTCTGAGTCCGCACCTGAGGAGACGCCGGACGTCTCCGCGGTACGCTCGTCGCTGTGCGCATCGGACTCGGAGCCTGCGTTCTCTTCGCCATAGGCTCCGTGCTCACCCTCGCCTCCGACCGGTGAGCCGGTCACGTCAACCACTGTCTCGTCGTCGTGCTCTTCCATGCGTCGGGCGGGCGGCGCATCGCCCGTCGGGCTCATCGTGATCGTCGCGTTTACCGTGGCGCCCTCGTCGATACGAAGGCGTCCTGCGCGCAACTCGCCGGCGAAGGAGCCGCTCTCGGTGAGTGCCGCGAGCTCGTGCGCCACGATGGTGCCTTCGACCGCGCCGCTGACGACAATGTCGCGCGCTGCGATCTGCGCGCGCGCTGTGCCGGAAGCATGCACATTCACCTCACCGGTGGCGGAAACCTCGCCATCAAGGGTGCCCTCGATCCGAACATCGCCTGCAACGTTCAGGGTTCCCACCAGGGAGTCGCGCGGGCCCAGGACCACAACGCTCACGGCGTCCGGCGTCGAGGGGGTCGCTGCACCACGACGCCCACGAGCTCGGCTCGATGTCGATGTTCCGGTGTCGCTCGTGTCCATGGCGGCTCCTTCGCTACGGCTCGGCGGACTGCGGTGGGCGGATATCGTACGAGTCCGTCCGCTTCGCGAGTCAGGCGTCGAGGTTACAAAGTGGGAAACGTCTGAATTGGACGTTCAGGCCACGAGATCGCTGGTGCAATTGCCGGCCCCGGTGACCCCTGCCAGGCCCATCGCGTGCGCGAGCTCGTCCCGGTAGCAGCCGAGGACTCGTTCCACGCCGGCCGATCCCGCGGCGGTGAGACCCCAGAGCAACGGCCGGCCGATCATCGTTGCGGTGGCCCCGAGCGCGAGCGCCACGAGGACGTCGGTGCCACTCACGATGCCGCCGTCCACGAGGATTGGGGCGCGTCCGCCGATGGCTTTGGCGATCTCGGGAAGGGCCACGGCGCTGGCGACGGCGCGGTCGAGCTGACGCCCCCCGTGGTTGGAGACCACCACCCCCGCCGCGCCGGCTTCGAGGCACGCAACCGCATCGTCGGCGCGGAGGACCCCCTTCACCAGAACCGGCAGCCCGGCGATGTCCCGCAGCCACGCGATCGTCTCGAGCCGGATCGACGCGTCCTGGTCGATGGCCGCCGTGACCTCCTCGAACGCGGCCCCGGGCGCGAGGTGAGTGCCGAAGTTCACCAGGTGCTGCTCGAAGCTCACGGGGGCGAAGTGGCCGCCACGCTTGAACCCGATGTATGGCGTGTCGACGGTGAGCATCAGCGCCGTGGCCCCCAACCCGGCAGCGCGACGGACGAGCGCGGCGGTGAGGGTTCGATCCTTCACCACGTACACCTGGTACCACCACGGACCGTGCAGTTCGGCCGCGATCTCCTCGAGCGCTCGGGTGGCCCGAGTTGTCACCACCATCAGCCCGCCCGCCGCGCTGACACCGCGCGCCATCTCCACCTCGCCGTCAGGATGCGCAACCTGCTGATACGCCGTCGGCGCCACGACGAGCGGCATCGCAAGGCGCGTCCCGATGACGTCAGTCGAGAGGTCGGGAGCCGCGCCACCACGAAAGATGCGCGGGCGGAGCCGGTAGCGCCGCCAGGCGGCTCGCGATTCCTCCAGGCTGAGCTGCTCACCCGCCCCGGCGGCGATGTAGTCGAACGCCGCTGGCGTGAGTTTCGCTCGAGCTGTCATCTCGTACTCGACGAGGACGTCGGACACGGTCTCCTGCACATGCGGATTGTCGTTCAGACGGGGCGCGGCCCGACAGCTCTCCACCCCCTGGGCTGGAGGGCGCGGGAACCCCGACGCTACTGGGAGCCGGCTGCGGCGAGGGTGACCGTGGCCTGATGTTGGTGGCCGGACGGGTCGAGCCACATGACCACCACCGTTTGCCCAGGTCGCTCGCCTTGAAGGATCTGCACGAGCGACGCCTTGGACACCACCGACACGCCTCCCAGCGCGGTGATCACGTCTCCGGCGGAGAGCCCGGTGGTCGCCGCGGGACTCCCGCTCGCGACAGCTGTGGTGCACGGAGGTGCCCCGGTGATCAACAGTGCTCCGAGCGGTGCGGTGCTGTCCTGGACGCAGACCCCCAGGCGAGCGCCGGCGGGCAGCGTCGAGGGGTGTGCGATCAATTGGTGCGCGTAGTTGAGGGCGGTGTCGATCGGGATCGCGAACGCCTGGACCGCACCCGGCTCCGGTCCCCTGCGCGCACCGCTTGCCGCTGTATCCATGCCGACCACCTGACCGTTGCCGTTGACCAGGGGGCCGCCCGAGTCGCCAGGCTGGATCGGAGCATTGGTCTGAATCATCCCGCTGAGATTCTCGAAGCTCTGACCGGTCTCGTCCGACGCGGTGATGGACTGCTCGAGCGCTGTCACCGTCCCCGTGGCGACCGCCGGCGCACCATTGCGCCCCTGGGCGTTGCCGAGCGCAGTGACCTGGTCTCCGACCTGGACGGTCGATGAGTCGCCAATCGGCGCTGTCGACAGTCCATTGACTCCCTGGAGCTGGAGCACCGCGACGTCGTGGGTGACATCCTCGCCGATGGGGATGGCGCTGTAGCGGACGCCTGTCGCCGTGAGCCGGACGGTGATCCCCTGCTGGCCCTGGATCACGTGATTGTTCGTGAGCACGACTCCGGATGCGGTGAGCACGATGCCGGTTCCGGCAGCGGCTGCGCCGCCGCCGAGGGAGGTGTCGATGTCAACCACCGCTGCGGCGACCCCCGCGGTGCTCCCCGAGCCGCCGAGGGCGCGGGTGGCGATGACCGCCGTCGCGGCCGCGCTCGCGGCGAACACGAAGATGACGGCAACTGCACCGAGCAGGAGGAGTCGCGACGTCCGCCTTGGCGGCGGTGGCGGCTCGTAGGTGTAGTACTGCTGCGGCCACCATCCAGGCGCCGGTGGCGCGGATGTCCACCCCGTACTGCTCCACGGGTCGTACGAACGCGCTCCCCCTGGCCACGCCGGCGGACCGGCGGGGACCTCCTCCTCGCTCATGCTCACCCTATTGTCGCGACTTTCGGCTGTCGAGTGCATGACCGGAGACCTCCCGCGTTCCGCGCCGTCGAGGCGCGGACGCGGGTGCCCCCTTTCTGTGTCCTCATCGAACCGGGCGAACCCGATTCGGCGTGACTACATGACGTTGAAAGTTTCCGCGACCTCGACGGTTGCGCCGCCTCCGAGGACCGGGCATCCCTTGGCCGCTGCGACCGCCGCATCGAGATTGTCGGCCTCGATCAGGCTGTAGCCGGTGGCCGGGTTTGCGCCACCTCCGCCCGAAACCGCGCCGTCGCTGGCGATGGTCTTGGTCTGCCCGACGGGATTCCCGCCGTCGGCGAGGGCCGGGCCGAGATTCTGGAACCACGTTCCCCACGCCGCCATCACCTTCGCCTGTGCTTCCTCGCCTTCCGGCATGCCGCCACCGTGATAGACGAGCAGATATTTCGCCATGTCGTGCCTCCCTTGGCTGGTCAGTTGCTGTTCGCGCCGAGGGCGCGGATGACGGGTGGTTCGAGGCGCGTCTCGAGGAGCGCGCGTTCCGAAGGGTTGTCCGTGAGCTCGATGGCGCGGCGATCGGCATCCGCAGCCTCATCGAGCCTGCCGAAACGACGGAGCAATTCCGCTCGTGTCGCCCAGTACAGGTGGTACCCGTCGAGTTCGGCCCGCAGCGCGTCGAGCTCTTCCATGGCGGGCACCGGCCCGGCCACGTGCTCGAGCGCGATCGCCCGGTTCAGGCGCACTACGGGTCCCGGATTGAGCCGCACGAGCGCTCCGTAGAGCGCGAGGATCTGCGGCCAATCAGTGTCCTCGAACGTGGGCGCTTCCGCGTGACACGCGGCGATCGCTGCCTGCAGCCAATACGAGCCCGGGCGGCCGAGCCGCCTGGCCTGCTCGAGTAGCGCGCCGGCCTCGGCGATCACCGAGTGGTCCCAATGGGCCCTGTCCTGATCGCGGAGCAGGACGAGTGCGCCGTCCGCGCCGAAGCGCGTCGCCCGGCGAGATTCGTGGAGTCGCATCAATGCGAGCAGGGCAAGTACTTCGGGCTCATCGGGGAGCATTCGAGCGACGAGCCCGCACAGCCAGAGCGCGTCGGAACAAAGGTCGCGGCTCGTGGACATCTCCGGTCCACTCCCCAGGTATCCCTCGTTGAAGACGATGTAGAGGGAGGCCAGCACCTCGGCCAGCCGGTCGGGAAGCTCATCAGCGTCGGGAACGCGGTACGGAATGTGGGCGTCGACGATCTTCCGCTTGGCGCGCACGATGCGCTGGGCCATGGTCGCCTCGGAAACGAGGAACGCGTGGGCGATCTGACTCGTGGTCATGCCCATGACCGCTCGAAGCGTCAGCGCCACCTGGGCATCACGAGCCAGCGCAGGGTGGCAGCATGTGAAGATCAAGCGGAGTCGATCGTCGGGATCGGAGCGCACGTCCGGCGCCCAGCCGTCGGTCAGCAACTGCAGTTTCGCCCGGTAGGTCGAATCGCGACGGAGGCGATCGATCGCGCGCCGCCTGGCGGTCTGGAGCAGCCACGCGGCGGGCCGCTCGGGGACACCGTCGACCGGCCAGCGCTGCAGAGCCACGACCACCGCGTCCTGCACCAGATCCTCCGCCAGGTCGAAGTCACCGGTGATGCGCACCAGCGAGCCGCAGATAAGACCGACCTCCGCCCGAAACACGGCGTTCATCGCCTCTGCGGTCGGGTCCGTCATCATCGCCGCGCAAGCCTCGCCCGTCTCAGCCGACCGGATGATGGGGCATGTCGTCGTGGTTCACCACCGGGCGGATCTCGACGGCCTGGTCTTTCGGCGGCCACTTCTTGGCAATGGCGATCGCCTCGTCCAGATCCGCCACGTCGATCGTGACGAACCCGGCGACGTTCTCCTTGCTTTCCATGAACGGTCCGTCGGTGACCAGCGGCCTGCCTTCCTGAAAGCGGATCGTGGTCGCGGTGTTCGAGGGCTGCAGCTCCTCGCCGCCGCGGAGCTTGCCGTCACGCCCGATCTCCGAGAACCACTCGTCGATCGCGGCATAATGGGCGCGCTGGGCCACCTCGTCGAGGTCCGCCTCCTCGTTCTTGATGAACAGCAGCATGTATTTCACTGATTGCGCTCCTTGGCGTCCGGATGAGTCGTCCCAATCATGACGACGAACGGCGAAGGCTCAAATCGACAGCTCGTCGCGAGCTGGTCCGCAGCGACCGTGTCAGGCTGTCGCCCAGTGGCCGGATGGACCATCGTTGGAAAGGCGCGGCTCGACGGCGGCGATCGGAGGAACGTCGATCGGCTGCGGCGGGCGTGCGAGGCGGCCGCGCGCCTCGACCTGAAGATCGAGCTCGACGAGGCCGACCACCTCGATCGCCCGATTCACTTGCTTGCGCTGGCGGGCGACGAGGTGATCGGGTACGCAGGGATCACCACCGACGACGAAGCCGAGGCGTGCGGCATGGTGCACCCCTCGTGGCGGCGTCGGGGGGCGGGGACGGCGCTGCTCGAGGGGCTGCGTGCCGCTGCGAGAAGCCTTGGACACGAAAGCATCCTGCTCATCTGCGAAGACGCGTGGCCGGCAGGGCTGGCGTGGTTTCGGCGCCTCGGCGCCACCCACGAGGCCTCCGAGCGTCGCATGGTGGTGCGGCCTGCCAAGCGACCCATGCCCGGCGCGCCGGCGACGCCCGTGGAGCTGCGTCCGGCTTCGGATGCAGACCACGCCGCCGTCGTCGCGGTGCTCGGCGAGGACTACAGCGATGGTCCCGGTGAGTTTCGCCTCGTCGGAGTCGAGGGAGAGACGGTGATCGGGACCGTCCGCCTCACCGAGACCACGCAGCGAACGATGATCTATGGGTTCGTCATCGACGAGCCACGCCGGGGCGAGCGGCTCGGGACACGGATGCTCGGCGCGGTGTTCGACCGGCTCCGGACCGACGGCGTGCGTGAGGTCGGCCTCGAGGTGAATCCCGACAACACGCCCGCGGTCCGATTGTACGAGCGCTTCGGATTCGAGACGGTGACCACGTATAGGTATATGCGCCTTGCGATCACGCCACCAGAACACCCGGATCAGGATCGGGCTCCGGTGCGCCGTGGAGGAGCTCGGTGATCCGCGGTTTGAAGACCAGCTGGGCAATCAGTGTCGGTACCAGCGCGGTGAGCACCACGACGGTCACGAGAATCGAGTACTGCGAGCGCGTGATGTACCCGTTGGTGTAGCCGAAGAGCGCGGCGATGGTGCCGAAGGTCAGTCCGGTCGACATCATCATCGTCGTGTACCAGGCTTCACGAACGCGAATCCGAAACGGTCGCGTCGCCGGAAAGACGCCGATCACCTTGGCGCCGACCTTGACGCCGAAGAGGACGAGAATGGTGACGCTCCCCGCAATCACCGCCGGGAGTGCGATCAGGGTTCCGGCACGCAGGAAGAAGAAGGGCGTCAGGAACGTGAACGCGACGCCGCGGACGCGCCCGACCATCTTGGGATCGGCATGGAAGATGCCCGCTGCACCGAGTCCGAGCAGATACGCGGGCAGCACGGCCTCGGATTTCGCCGCGGTCGCGAGCGCCCCAAGTCCGAAGAGCAGCAGGAAGACGTATTTCACCTCGGGCTCACTGATCGGGTGACCGATGTGACGGATCACGAAACGCAACGACCGCGGCAGGAACACCATCACGATCGCCGTCGCGATCCCGAAGGCGATCAGAACGCTGTTGAAGTTGGCGAACACCACCCCCAGGGCGAGCACGGTGCCGAGATCACAGACGAAGCACGCGCACAGAATCAGTTTCCCGAGGTCAGTCTTGTTGAGTCCCGTCTCCAGCATCACCGCGTAGACGACCGCGACCGAGGTTGTCGAGAGTGCAATCCCGGCGATCTCGCTGCCGTGGACCGGCCAGCGCAGCACCAGCAGGGCGAACGCCCACGCCGCCAGACACGGCGCGATGAATCCGACACCCCCGATCACCAGACTTGGTTTCAAGAAGCGTCGGAACGAAGGGGGATCGATCTCCGCACCGGCGAGGAATGTCAGCAGCACCGAACCGAAGCCCGCGAGGAAGTCGATCCACTGATTGGACGACATGCCGAAGACGTTGCCGCCGAGGACGCCGAGCAGGATCTCCACGAGCGCGACCGATAGCCCGATACGCACCGAGATGACACTCGCCACAAACGCGAGCGCAATCCAGAGCGTGGCGATGCCATAGGTGTTGTTGAGAGCGTCGAGCACACCGATATGCAAAGGGCAGCAACTCACGGAGGTCCTCCTACCAGCGATTCTGGTAGGGCCCATCAGGCCGGGTGGCCGAGGACGGTGAGACCCATCACCGATGCCGCGATGTCGACGCGGCTGTTTAAGAATACCAGCGATCGCGCCGTCGGTCCAGCGCAACGATGACGCCGAACGGCCTCGGCGTGTCGGTTTGGGTCACTGCTATCGAAGTGGTGGTGGCGCAGGCGGCGGCGCCGCCAGCGGCAATATACCCGGCCCGAGATACCGATCCCACAAGCCGTTGAGGTGGTCCTGGTAGTACAGCGAGTAGAGACCAAAGACGAATCCCAGCACCAGGCCGACCACCGGCTCCGCCCGGTTCGGGCTTCCCGACGCCGCCTCCATGCGCGCGATCCGCACCCCCGTCCGGTAGATGCACACGAATGGCGGGACGATCAGGAGGGCGCCGGGGAAGAAGGCGAGCACGGACAGCCCAGGCCTGATGGACTCGTCGCCGAGGAACCGTCGCGCCTCGTCGTTGACCTTGTAGATCCAGATGTACGAATAGATGCCGAGCGTGATGAACGGCAACCCGAGCCAGACCGCGACGACATTCCGCTTCTTGTACGTCTGGTTGCCGACAACCACGATCTGCGCCATCACCGACCTCCGCAGACTGCACGCACCATGTCAGTGGCTGCCGATGGTCAAAACGACCTTGCCCGTCACGTTTCGTGCCATGAGGTCACGGGCCAGCTCGCCGCCTCTGGTCCAGTCCGCCTCGACGTCGATGTGCGGCACCAGGAGACCCGCGGCGATGAGACTGCAGAGTGTGGCCAGATCCGACGCAGCGCTCTGCGTGAAGCGCAGCTCATCGAAGAGCAACATCGCGCGCAGAGTCGCACCGACGTGTGCGCCGAACCAACGCGGTCCGAGCGCGGCCGGGTCCATGAGCGTCGACGCGTAGGAGACGACGATTCCGTGCGGTGCCACGACGTCGACACACCGGGTGAGCACCTCGCCCCCGACACCGTCGAGCACATGGTGAAACGGACCCTGCGCATCCCGGATGTCGCGAAGCACGTGATGACACGCGGCTGCAGCGGCGGTGTTGGCTTCAGGGGTGCGGAGCAACCCGGTGACCGTCATCTGCGCCGCGCGGGCAAGCTGGACGGCGAGGTGTCCGACGCCGCCGGACGCGCCGGTAATCAGCACGCTCCTGCCGACCGGGAAACCCCCGAGCGCCAGCGCCCGGAATGCGGTCATCCCGGCCACCGGCATGCACGCGGCCTGAGCGGGCGTGACGCCGCTCGGCACCGCTGCCAGGTAGTCGACCGGCACCGCCGCCAGTTCCGACCAGGCGCCATTGTTGACGAGGCCCACCACCGTCGTGCCGGCTGGCGGGCCGCTTCCGTTCTGGGCCGGCTGCTCGATGACCCCGACCACGTCCCACCCAACCTGGTCGCCCGCCGGAGCGTTCCGCGCACGCAACACCTCGCCGCGGTTGAGGCTGGTCGCCTGGACGCGCACGAGTGCCTCCGAGGCGGCCGGCTCGGGGTCTGGGACGTCGGTCAGACGGAGCAGGTCGTCGTCGCCGGTCGTGGTCAGGGCACGCATCTTCGGGATCTCCAGGTCTGTTCACGCCGATGAAGGGGCTAGGCTGCGATGGTGCGCTTCGAGACGCCGCCGACGCAGCAGTGACAGGACGAGACATGCCCGCAATCGCTGCGGCCGCCGCAGCTCTCCACCAGCAGGCGATCGTCGTCGACACGCACAACGACCTGCTCATGGTCTGCGCACGCCGCCGGCCGTCGGAGCAGGGCGCGTACTTCCGCGCTGCCTGGCTGCCCCAGCTGCACGCCGGTGGCGTGAAGATCCAGGTGCTGCCGGTTTTCATCGATGACGACTTCCGTCCTGAGGGAGCCCTGCGTCAGACCCTGCGGATGCTCGAGACGGGCTGGCGGATCGCGGCAGCCAACCCTGAAGCGGTCCAGATCTGCCTCACGGGCGCCGACGTCGACGCTGCACTGTCTCAAGAGCGGATCGCGCTCATCCTGGCTCTGGAAGGCTGCGAGGCGGTGGGCACCGACACTGCCCTGTTCGAGACGTTCCACCGGCTCGGCGTGCGCATCGCCTCCTTCACGCACTTCCGGCGCACCATGCTCGCCGACGGATCGGCGGAGGATGCGACCGGGAGCCTGCTGACCCAGGCCGGCATCGAGGCAGTCGGCTTGTGCGAAAGGCTCGGCATCATGCTCGATGTCTCCCATCTCGGCGCGACCTGCACCGACCACATGCTGGAGCTCGCGTCGCGTCCGATCATCGCCTCGCACTCATCCGCGCACGCGCTCCGTCCTCATCACCGCAACCTGACCGACGACCGGCTCCGGGCCATTGCGGCCACCGGCGGCGTGGTGGGCATCAACCTGCTGGCCACCTTCATCGACGAGCGCGTGCACACGGTCGCGCGAGTGGTTGATCACATCGAGCACGCGGCATCGATCGTCGGGGTCGAGCACGTCGGCCTCGGTCCGGACTTCTATAAGGAGATTTCCAACGAGCTCCATGGCCCCGCCGTGGAGTCGATGGATGGCGGCGGCACCCTCATCACGTATGTCCCCGGGCTCGAGGGACCCTCCGGGCTGCCAATGATCACTGACGAGCTCGTCCGGCGTGGATGGCCCGAGGACGATATCCGCCAGGTCCTCGGCGGCTCGTTCCACGCCCTCTTCCGGCGAGAGCTGGGGCTTCCAGCCTCGCAGCGATAGGCCGGACGCTGCACCGAGTCAGGTTGCGCCGCTTTCGTCATGACAGGTGGTGTCGAGGTGGGTTCGGCGATCCCGACTTCGGGTATAGAGATTTCGATCACCAACGAGCCGCACGCCCCTCCCGGCTACCGGCCTCACGAGACTGAACATGGCTGAACTGACCTCCGAACTCCTGCCGATCCTGCAGCTCGACGACGTCGTCGTCCTGCCCGGGATGACCGCGACCCTCGCTGTCGAAAGCGACCCCCAACGCGCCGCCCTGACAGCCGCGCAGTCGGGCAACCGCCTCATCCTGCTCGTCCCCCACGTGGACGGCCGGTTCTCGGCGATCGGCACGGTCGCGCAGATCGTGGAGTCCGGGCAGCTCCCCTCCGGCGCCGAGGTCACGATCCTCAAGGGATTGCACCGCGCTCGCCTCGGTGGCGGCCAATCCGACATCGGTGGGGCGCTCTGGGTCCAGGTTGAGCCGCTTCCCGACGGCGACCCGACCGACGCCGCTCGCGAGCTGGCGCGTGAATATCGCGCGCTCATCGAGAACCTCCTCGAGCTGCGTGGTGCCGGCCGCGCCATCGAGGCGGTCCGTTCGGTCCGCCACCCGGGTCACCTCGCCGACCTCGCCGGCTACTCACCGGACTTCAGCATCGAGCAGAAGCTCGAGGTGCTCGAAACACTCGACCTGGAGCAGCGTCTCTCCCGCCTGATCGGGTGGACGAAGGATGTCCTCGCCGACGCGTCGGTGCGCGAGAAGGTCCGCACTGAGGTCAACGAGGGCATGGAGAAGACCCAGCGGGACTTCCTCCTGCGCCAGCAGCTCGAGGCGATCAAGAAGCAGCTCGGGGAAGGCGGCGACGACGTGGCCGCAGGCTACCGCAGCCGTCTCGAGAACGCCGGTATGCCGGAGAACGTGCGCGCCGAGGTCGAGCGAGAGCTGGACCGCTTTGAGCGCACCAGCGAGCAGAGCCCGGAGCACGGCTGGATCCGGACGTATCTCGACTGGATGTTCGAGATCCCCTGGAACGTCCGGTCTGAGGACAATCTCGATCTCGCCGAAGCGCGGCGCATCCTCGACGAGGACCACACCGGCCTCGAGGACGTCAAGCAGCGCATCATCGAGTTCCTGGCGGTCCGGAAGCTCCGCAGCGAGCGGGGCATCACCGTGCTCGGCAGCGGATCCGGGGCGATCATCACGCTGGTCGGCCCTCCCGGCGTCGGCAAGACGTCCCTCGGCGAGTCGGTCGCGCGTGCTCTCGGCCGGAAGTTCGCCCGGATCTCGCTCGGCGGCATCCACGACGAGGCGGACATCCGCGGGCACCGGCGCACCTACGTCGGCGCACTGCCGGGACGCATCGTTCGAGCGCTCAAAGAAGCCGGCACCAAGAACCCGGTGATCATGCTCGACGAAATTGACAAGGTTGGCAGTGACTGGCGAGGCGATCCGTCCTCTGCGCTGCTCGAGGTGCTCGATCCGGCGCAGAACAGCACGTTCCGCGATCACTACCTCGAGGTCGACCTCGACCTCTCGGAAGTGCTCTTCATTCCGACGGCGAACGTGTGGGAGACGATCCCCGCGCCACTGCTCGACCGTATGGAGCTGATCCGCCTCGACGGGTACACCGAGAATGAGAAGGTCGCGATCGCGCGTGATCATCTCCTCCGCCGCCAGGTGGAGCACGCCGGGCTCCGCAACGATGAGGTGACCGTCACCGATGACGCGATCCTCGCGGTCATCACCGATCACACCCGCGAGGCGGGCGTCCGCAACCTCGAACGCGAGCTCGGCAAGATGACCCGCAAGGTCGCGACGCGCGTTGCCGGCGGCGACCTGGTTCCCCCATTCGAGATCACGCCCGCGCAGGTGCGCGAGCTCCTCGGCAAGCCGAAGTTCGACAACGAGGTCGCCGAGCGAACCGCTGTCGCAGGGGTGGCCACCGGTCTGGCGGTCACCGGTACCGGCGGTGACGTGCTCTTCATCGAAGCCGCCAACGCTCCCGGCGATGGCAAGCTGACCCTCACGGGCCAGCTGGGCGACGTGATGAAGGAATCGGCGCAGATCGCACTGTCGTATGTGCGCGCCCATGCGGCGGCGTTCGGGATCGAGCCCGAAGCCGCACGCCAGAGCATCCACGTGCACGTGCCGGCAGGCGCGGTGCCCAAGGATGGCCCTTCGGCGGGTGTCGCGATGACAACGGCCATCGTCAGCCTCCTCACCGGGCGGCCGATGCGCAGCAGCGTCGCAATGACCGGCGAGGTGACGCTCCAGGGCCTCGTCTTGCCGATCGGCGGCGTCAAGCAGAAGGTCCTCGCGGCCCATCGCATGGGGTTGCGCGAGGTGATCCTGCCGCGGCGCAACGAGAAGGACATCGAAGATGTGCCCGAGAGTGTCCGTGACGTGATGACGTTCCACCTGGCCGGCCGCGTGGAAGAGGCGATCAACGTTGCGCTCGAGCCCCTCGTGACCGAGATCTCAGCAGCGGCCTGAGGCCGTCGATCCTCGTCGACCGACTCGCGAGTGGCGGCGTCTGTTTTGTCAGACTCCGCCACTCATGGCCCCGGCAGGTTCGAAAATCGACGTCGTTCTCGAGGTGACTCCCAAGCGGTCCTTCGCGTCAGCTCTCGACTGGCCCGGTTGGTGCCGGAGCGGGCGGACTCCTGAGGACGCGCTGGCGGCACTCGCGGCCTACGCTCCTCGCTATAAGGTGGTTGCTCAGACGGCCGGTCTGCGCTTGCCGGCGACGGATGGCGTCGAATCGCTCGAGGCCGTCGAGGAGCTCGAGGGCGACGCGACCACCGCATTCGGAGCGCCGAGCATTGCGGCATCGGTCGAGCTTGGCCCGGCGACGGCCAAAGTTGCCAACCGCATCGCGACCCTGCTCCAGGCTGCGTGGGCGACGCTGGACGACGTGGTGACCTCCGCCCCACCGCATTTACGAAAGGGTCCGCGCGGCGGCGGCCGCGATCGCGACGCGATGTACCAGCACGTGATTGCTGCTGAGCGCGCGTACGCGGGGAAGCTGGGGGTGCGTGTTCGCGCCCCCGGCGACGACGCAGCGGCCGTCCGAGCGATGCGTGACGCACTGATCGCGGTGATCCACGCGGACCGGACCGGTGAGCCCGCTCGCGATCGCGGCTGGGCGCCACGGTACGGCGCTCGCCGGATCGCGTGGCACGCGCTGGACCACGCCTGGGAGATGCAGGACCGGAGCGACTGACGTCCCGTCAGCCGGAGCGGGATTCGCTCAGGCGCTTTTCGATGCCGTCGAGGAGCGCATCCGTTGAATGCGCCAAAGAGCTGCAGCTGCGCTGACCCGCACACCAGCGGGGCCGGTCCCGGCGTTATCGCGAGCACACCGACGTGCGTCGACGTGGGAACAAGGCGCCTGCCCATCCCTCCGGTGACAACGAGCGAGACTTCCTCCGAAGACCACGACAAAGTCGCAAACCCGAGGAGCAGCGTTCGCCGGCGCGTCTGCTCCAACGGCGCGGGTATCATCCGACGACCGACGACGGCCGGAAGGTCCGAGCGCTGGCACTGCTGCAGATTGTGCCGTCGCGTTGACGAGCACAAGCGGCCGGCCCCCCGCGACCGGCCACGGTCGTCCAGACGTTGGCTGCACGTCCGGCTCGCTGCGGGTGCCGCGCCGGGTACCGGCTCGTACGCTGTCCGTCGTTGGGGGGTGGACTGTTTGCCACAGATGCGCGCGTTCGACCCAGTCAATAGGACGTTCGGGCCGCCACTCTGTGCAGGGTCCATTGAACATCTGAGCGGGAATCCAACTCCAGCCGGGATAGCGTGTGAGATCAACGGCCCTGACAACGGCCCGGGCCAGGAGAGTTGCAAGCCCATTCCTGGGCTGGGGTGAGAACTTCCTTCGGCTCGAAACCCAACCTTACCGCCGACCAAAGCGCGTGCACGTTTGTGAGAACCGAAATCGCAGCTCGAGGGTCGATCTAAGCTGTCTTTCGATGTTTTCCGGGGGAAGCCGTTTCGGCGCAAGGCCATTTCTTGATCAGTGCATGTTCTGACCTGATCTCGCGCCAGACAACTCGCGACGGAATGTCGGGGCTACTTCAGGGCACTCTTCCAGCGCCCTTCCACCTCGTCCGGGTGACTCTGCAGCCTCGAGCGAATCGCTCCCCGTAGACGAACATCGAGTGCAGCCCGAGCTGCTACCGGGCTCCAGGTCGAGTTCCCTCCAAGTGTCGGGAGGTCCGCGGGATAGAACGGACTAGGAGCCCTCCGCGTTCCCGCGGAGGGCCCCGCCGTCAATGGTTCTACGTATAGCGCTGGCCGTCGTAAACTCGTACGCGGGAGACCACTCGGTGGAGTCGTACGCTGACCTGTCAACGGTGTGCTCCCACCTGGACGCCCACGCTACATAAAGCTGGCCTCCGACAGCCAAAGGCGTCCGCGAAAGACTCATCAGCGAGATGTCGAAGCCAGATAGAAGTACCACGTTCAGCCAAGCCTGGGTGAAGGGGGATAGCTTCGTACTCCCCTATCCGCAGCCGCCTGCGTGCGGCTGCCCCCAAAGACTACGCCGGGTCTCGTTGGGCCGTCAGTTAAACCGTGCGGGGCTCGCCGACGCGGCAATCATCTCGAACGTGTGGCCGGGGTTCATGCGCGCGGGCCGCCGTGCGACCCGCGCCGCATTGCGTCAGGGAGTGAAGACTTCGATCCGGTCGTTGCCGAAGTCGTTGACGTAGATGTTGCCGGCGGCATCGACGGCGAGCCCCATCGGCTGGTTGAAGTCACCGTGGGCGGTGCCCTTCGTTCCCCAGCTGCCGATGAATGCTCCGGTCGTCGGGTTGAACTCGCTGATCCGGTTGTTCTTGAGCTCGCTCACGTAGAGGATGTTGCCGTTGGGCGACAGCGCCGTGTCAAACGGCTGGCCGAGCTTGCCGCCGGGCGCGGTGGCGCCGATTGTGCGGAGCAGCTTGCCTGACGAGCTGAACACGTCGACGACGCCCTGACTGACCACTGCCGCATAGACGTTGCCGACGGAGTCCGCGACCACGCCGGAGCAGCCGTTGTACCCGGCCGGGTTGCTGCCGACCGTTCCGCACTTGACGGGGAAGCCCGAGATCTCCGTGCCGGATTGGGTCAGGACCTGCAGGCGCCCGTTGGAGCTATCGGTGACGTAGACGTCATCACTCGGGCCGCCGACGAAGATCCCACGTGAGTAGAAGAACTTTCCGGGCGAGCACGAGACGCAGGTTCCCACCTGGACCTGGCCACCGAAGACGGTGCGGGCGCTCACGGTGGCGCTGCTCGGGGTTGCGCACGCAAGGGTTCCATTGGAATTGCCCGTGGGCGTGTAGGCCTTGATGTACCCGGACCGCGTGTCGTTGATCCACAGATTGCCGTTCTTCGGATCGACGGATGCCCCGCGGGGGTAGTCCATCGCGCACATGTCATTGAGGACCGGCTGGCGGCTTCCCCACATCTGGACGAAGGCCCCCGGGGTGGAGTTGCTCAGGCCGTCGAACTCCTGGACACGCTGGTTGAACGTGTCGGTCACGAACACACTCTGGCCGTCCTGGGACACGCCCACACCCACTGCCTGATTCAACCCGCCGGCGGGCGGTGGGATCGTCGGATTCGGGATGGGATTGATGAAGGCGCCGGGGTTCTTTGAGGCGAGGATGGAGTTGAAAGCGTCGATGGTGAAGCAGGTGTAGTCGCTGACATACACGGTTCCATCGGGTCCGACCGCCGCATCCCGCGGCCCGTCGATCTGGCCGTTGCCGGAGCAGTCGTTGCCGGGAGTGCCGATGATGCCGAGGAACTTGCCCGCCGTGCTGAACGCCTCGACGCGCTGCTTCGCCGAGTCGGCGATATAGACGATGTTGCTGGAGCGGTCGATGGTGAGCCCGCGAGTGTTGGTGCTGGTCTGCTCGTTGGTCGGCAGCCCCGCCTTGGTGCTGAAGAACCGCTCGAAGGTGCCGGCGGCACTGAAGACCTGCGCGCAGTTGTTGCTGACGTCATTGATGTACACGTTGCCTGCGCTGTCGACGTCCACACCCCGGATCAGGCCGAACTGAGCGCTGCCGCAGGACTTGCCGGTGGACCCGAACTGCCTGAGGAAGTTGTCGTTCTTGTCGAATATGAGGACGGCGTTCAAGCCGCTGGGATCGAGGCCGTTGGACTGCACCACGTACACGTTTTCGTTGGTCGGACTGATGGCGATGAACGGCGCGTAGAAGGCATGCTCGGCGAACGTGGTCACCGTCCTGATCAGCGTGCCGGTCGAGCTGTACCGCAGGTACCCCTCGAGGTCATCGACCACGAAGTTGTCCGTCACTGGGTCGACGGCGACGCCGTAGGGCTGCTGGCCCCCGAGCGCGGCCTTCGAGCTGTAGGTGCCGGCCAGTGACCCGGAGGGGGTGAACCGCCGAACCTGCCAGTTGTTGTAATCGCTGGTCAGGATCGTGCCGCTCGTCGGATCCCACGCCATGCCCCACGGGTACACGAAGGCGGAGCCCGCTTGGCCGATCTGGAGCACCCAGGTCGGCTTGGTGAACGCTCCTGCCGCCTGCCCTTGGATCAGGGTGACGCCTGCCGTCGCCGACACGATCGCGCAGGCGGCGACCGCACCGACGACCATGCTGCGCCCGCGGTTGAAGTAACCGCGACGAGACATGCTTCCTCCCCTCATGTTGGACCCCCCGGCCCTCATGGTCGAATCCCCCTGAATGCTACCTGAAACCGAATCCTAGCAGGGAACGGGGGGTTGCAAGCCTCACGGGTTGCCGCGACCCCATGCGGTGGCGACCGTCGCCGGGTCGGTCACCACGATGCCCGGCTTGATGCTCGCGATGATGGTGAGGAAGTCGTTGAGGCAGTACATCTCCGTATGGCTCGTCCAGTTCGAGCTTGTGCAGTCCCACGAGTACGCCCTGCTCTGGCTGCTCGATCCGGTGACGAGCTGGTAGAACTGCAGGTCGTCCCACTCATCGCCGGTCTCGTTCTTCAGCACCTTGGCCCATCCGGCAGGGTTGGTGTAATGCCGACCCACAGTCCTCGTCAGCGTGTAGCAGGGCATCCCGACCACGTTGCACTCGCTGCCAAGGACGTTGTCAGCGTTCTCGAACCAGGGAGCCTTGAGCCTCGATCGGACGTTGATGGTCGGGGTGTAGCTGTACACGCGGCCATATGCGAAGCCGGTGTTCACCACGTTGCGCTTGATCGCGGGTGTGTGCATGTCATCCGGGTACCGGATCTTGGCTGAGGACGGCTCGCTGCTCCGTCAGCTCACTCTCGACCGCAACCGGGACTATCAGCCCGCGGAGTCCGGCCCGGTCGCCTCAAAATGTCCACGATGTCGTGAGACATGTGTCCACGATGTCTTGAGACATCACATTGGCTGGGGAAGGGAATCGAACCCTCCCAAGCTTGCTCAAAACGATCGGAAGAAACGTTGTCCGAACTCAAGGAAGCGGCCGGGAAGCGCCACATGACGCCGTGACCGGACAGAGATATTGGCCCAGTATTGGCCCGGCACCTTCAAGCGCGAGTAGGTGCGGGCTGGCGTGCGACGCCGCAATGTGTTTCACGAAATGGCTGCTGCCCCGAGCATCGCGCCGCGGCGTTGCCTAGTGGTCCACGGAGACAGGTGGTCCCCGCCCGCATATATGTGCTCATGGACCAGCGCGGCTCCCTCGAGGCTCCGCCTCAGGGCGGGCAGCGGGTTCCAGCCGTCATGGTCGCCGTGGAAAACATGGATGGGTGCTTGGATCTCGTCGACCGCGAACGGCCAAGGCCTTGCTCGCGTCTGTCCATCCAGCCAGTAGCCCACGCCGCCTTGCTTCGTAGCCTCGAGCGTGTCCTCTGTGAGGGCATCACCCCGAGACGCGACGAGGGCGCGTTCATCCTCCGGCATATGCGACGTCATATCCAGCCACGCGCCAACGATGTCCGGTGCATTCCGGAAGGCGAGCATTTCAGTCTCGAATCTCCCGCGTGATTCCTGGGGATCGCGGAGCTCCTCACGCCAGCCTTCGGCGAATTCGGGGGGCATGTCATCGAAGGCCCAGTCAGTGTCGAGCCTTCCCTGTCCGCCCGCAAGAATGACCGCCGTAACACGGTCCGGAACAGTGGCCGCGAGCGCGAGCGCGTAGGCGCCGCCAGCCGACGTTCCTTGCACTGCGAACGTCGACATCCCCAAAGCATCCGTGACGGCAAGTGCGTCGTGCACCCGCGCCAGAACATCCCAATCGTTCGCTGGATCGGTAAGCCCGTACCCGGCGCGGTCGACGGCGATGACACAGATGCCATGTTCCTGAAGCAGGTCACGTTCGTACAGGCGGACCTCCGCGCGGGACCCCGGGCAGCCGTGCAGATATAGCAGCGAGGGCTCCGTATCTGCGCCATAGCGTCGGACGCCCACACGCCGGCCTTCAGCCGTGGTCACGATCTGGTCGGGCTCGCGCATCAATTCCCTTGCCATTTTCTGCTCTCCCAACTGGACTTTCGGATGATTATCGACTCGGAGGTGAGCCTCGGTACGGCCCCAATTCGCCGGTGAAGGCACCTACGTCCGCGGCAAGTCTGCCCGTGTGGCGTGGGCCGAGGTGTCGGTATGAGCTATGCCTGTGAGGTCGCAGCCCATGCCGGCACTGAGGCTCGCTACGACGCCATGCCACGCCCGCTACAGACTTCGCCTGCTCGTCCTTCCGAAGGAGGTATGGCCCAGCGAAAATTGAAATTGGCTCCACTGCAACGAAATCGAGTGCCGAGGAAGGGAATCGAACCCTCCCAAGCTTGCTCAAAAGGATCGGAAGAAACGCTGTCCCAACTCGAGGGAGCGGCCAGGAAGCGCCACCTGACGCCGTGACGCGACAGAGCTATTGGCCCAGTATTGGCCCAGCACCTTCAAGCGCGAAGAGGGTGCGCGCTGCCGCATACCTGGTGAGAGGACGCTCGACTGCGCGTGGCTGAGCTCGCACGACTACGCTCCGGCGGCCAATGGCGTGCGCCCGGACGTGCCCAGCCGGGCCGCAGGAACACGGGATGGGCTTGTCGAGTTGGCTCCCGCCAGGCAAGTCGCCGGTTGTCAAGCGTCTGAGGTGATCGGCGCGCCTTCGCCGGGCCCGGCGCCCGCTTTGACGCCGTACATCTGCAGCTGGATCCGGTCTGGGTCGCGAAACACGATCAGCGGATCGCCAAACGCCGACGGTGCTGGCTGTGAATGCTCGACGCCGGCATCGTCGAGTCGGCGACTCCAATCTTCCAGCTCGCTAGCCGGCACGGTCAGCGCCAGATGGTCAAGGCCGGCGCGGAACTCGTCGAAGACATCGCCTCTATTTGCCCGATGTTGAACCAGTCCCAGCAGCCCTCCGTCGGGGAGAGCGCATAAAACCTTCGCGCCAGACCTTCCGTCATCTGGAATCTCCCTCACCTTCGGCAGTCCGAGCACGTCTGTGTAGAAGAGTGCCGACCTTTCGAGGTCGCGCACTGTGAGCAGAACATGGTGCAACCCGGTGACCCTCATGACCGCCTCCTTGCGAAATGCTGAGTCTTGTGCTCCGAGGTGGCGGTCACGCCGGCGAGAAATAGGCGAACCGCATGCTCAGCGCGGCTAATGAACCGGTGCCCTCCAGGGTCGTTCGCGATCTGCTCAGCGGCCAGGCCGTTGACTAGCCCGCGGAACACGTCGACGTCGGCCGGGTCACTGATCCCGGCCGCGGTCAGCCGATCCAACAGCAGTCGCAAGGCGTCGAGAGCGACCTGATGTGACTCCGAGGTGGGGGTGAACCCCGGAACGGTGCGCTGCAGCATCAGGTGGTACCGGGCCGGGCTGGCGGCGCAGAAGACGAGAACGGCGCTGACCGCGGCCGCCAAAGCGTCAGACGGATCTGCACCCGAGACGCCAGCATCACCCACGTCACGCAGGCGCGCGGCCAGATCGCAGAAGCCGTCACGGAACAGTGCGTCCAGTAGTGTCGCCTTGGTCGGAAAGTAGTACGCCAGCGACTGGGGCCGGATCCCGAGCGAACGGCTGAGCTCGCGCAGGCTGAGTGCCGCAACGCCCTCCCGCTCCATGAGCGCCCATGCCGCGTCCAGCACCTCTCGCACTGCCGCTTGGCGGTGATGCCCACTGTTGCCTATGACTGACCCAACCACGCCCGTAGTCTGTCACCAGCAGGTGAGCCTGTCAACAGCAGGCTGGGTCAGTGGACTTTGCTGCCTCATGGCTCGAGATCCTGCTGTAACAGTGAGGCTCCGGCTGTCTGCGCTATAGCAGGCTCGCGAGATCGGCAATCAACCCTGCGGCTGTCTGGCTGGAG
>CABDZJ010000067.1_pt1 | contig 38888 bp, 29 predicted proteins | sample 3132161 | NCBI WGS metagenome assembly CABDZJ01 (sample SAMEA5534340, study PRJEB31848) | metagenome | biome: tundra; feature: field; material: soil | place: USA | collected 2013-05 | depth 0.45 m | reverse complement strand
TCTGGGTGCTGAGCGCGGCGGAATGCAGCTCGCTGGCGTGCGGCTCGGAGATCCTGCACACCCTCAATGTCGGGAAGACGTTCCAGCGTATTGCCGCGCCACCGGCCACGTTTCTGGCGGGCAACGGGACAACGCCCGGCAGTCCGACCATCAGCGACATCAGGTTTGCCGACGCCGCCGACGGCTGGGTATTCGGCAACACCCTCTGGGCCACCCACAACGGTGGCGCCGCATGGCACCAGGTCCTCCTCAGCGAACCCATCGCGGTCGTCGCGCAACTCGAACCCGGCGCCAACGGCTACGTCTATGCCGTCTTCCAGCTCTGCGCCAATCCGTCGGTCGCGAGCAACTGCACCTTTCGCTTGATGCGATCGCATGCAAATTCCGACCTATGGTCGCTCCTCACGCCTCCGGGAAACCCGGCGGGACGACCGGCCATCGGCGTTCACGGGAACACCGTGTGGGTGATGTACTTCCAGGGCAGCACCGGGGTCGAATGGATCTCTCACGACGACGGCGTGCTCTGGAACCGCGGCTCGATGCCCTGCGAGCCCGATCTCGGCGGCAACTTCGACCCCGTGAGCACCACGGTGATCTGGGCCTTCTGCGCGACCGGCAACTTCGGGAATCCGTGGGTCTCCAGCAGCGGCGGCGCGACGTGGACACCCGCGGGAGGAGTCGGCGGGTTGTTCAGCAACGGCGCGATGGTGGCGGCGTTGTCATCGCAGCACGCATTCGTGGGAGGCGGGGGCAACACGCTCGCGGTGAGCGGCAACGGCGGCGGGACGTATCAGCCCATCCCGGAGCTGGCCGGCGACCAGTGGGCCGGCTTCACCGACTCCGAAGTCGGATACGCGATCACGCTGAATGAGGACAACGGCTGGACGCTGCTCTGGCGGACGAGTGACGCCGGTGCGCACTGGACCCGGATCTCACTCCCATAGGCTGCGCGCAATGAACCACGTCGACCGGAAGGCCCGAAACCCGAAACGCTCGTAGAGGCGTCGCGCCGGGTTGCCGTCGCTGACCGTCAACCCGACGCGTTGGCTCCCTGAACGGGCGCACGCACCCAGGGCATGCTCGAGGAGCAGACCGCCAACCCCACGCCCCTGGAACCCGGCAACCACGAAGATCTCCGGAATCCACGGATCACCCTGCCACCAGTCGGTTGCGGGCATCGCGGTCACAACCGCGGCGGCGGCGATCGCTCCGCCTGGGGCACGCACGAGGCGCGAGGGTTCGGCGAGGACCCGTCCGCAGGGCCCTTCTCCGTGGAGCAGTTGTCTCCAGTACTCGACTCGATCCACGCCCAACCAGATCCCGTGGTCGACGTGCCCAGGCAGGGTTGCGGCTGCTGCCGCCTCGGCGATCCCGGCTGCGTCCGAGCCCAGCGGTCCGATCGCCATACCATCCGGTCGCGCATGCAGCGCCACCGCCCTGGCCGGCTCGAGGTCGGCCACCATGTCGTGAGCGAGCCGGCGAAGCCGCCCTCCACCTGCGAGCAACTGCGCCGCCTCAGTGCCATCGTGCGTACGAGTCACGTCCACGTTGCTGAGGCTAGCGTGGTTGCGCCCGTCCGATCACGAGATGAATGGGGAGACGACCGCCACGAGTTGGGGTGCCGAAAAGATGTTGTAGTGCGTGAGCCCGGGCAGGATCGCCAGGCGCATCGGGGTCATCGACGACCCGTCCCAGCCGGCGTCTCTGAGGCCGCCGCCCAGGAGAGCAAAGAACTCCGCGGCATGTGCCGGAGGCACGCTGTCCGCGTCCGCGTAGACCAGGAGCGTCGGCGTCGTCATCCTGCTGACCTCGTCGGTCCAATCGTACGGTTTGCGCTGCAGATCGCCAGTCTTGGTGATCAACGTGGGAAACGCGTCACGGTCGGGCGCGACAGCGCGCCACGCCGTGTACATCGGGGACTGCAGCAGCATCTCGTGCGAGGTGCTGTTCATCTGATCGAACCCCATCCGGATCTCGGCGAACCAGCCGTCGCGACGGCAAGGGGCTGACACCAGCGCGAGCCGTCGGACCCGGCCGGGATGCTGGATCGCACAACGGAGGCACGCTCCACCACCGAGTGAGTACCCGAGCAGGTCGGCGGAGCCGAGTCCGAGCCCGTCGATAACGCCCGCGATGTCGTCGCCGAATGCCTCGTAGCTGAACGGGCGGTCGATGTCCCGGGTGTGCCCATGCCCTTGGAGCTCGATCGCGATCACGCGCCGATCCGCGGCCAGCTCGTCGAGCAGGCCACCGAACATGCTCGCCATTCCGAATCCACCGTGGACCACAACGACCGGGGTCCCCCCGCTCCCGCGGCTTTCCCAGTACCCGTCCACTCCGTTGACCGGGACGTACCCGGTGGTCACGGGGTGTGGCATGACGTCCCTCCAGATAGCAGCCGACGATCTCACTCTGATCGACGGCTGAGGGTCCCGCGAATCATCGATTCGCCGCTCCTCCTGTCTCTCCCGGCCCGGCCGCGCGACGATCGAGCGGTGCGATGTCACGGGACGTTCGGCACGAAACGGAGGACATTCAGCAGTGGTCACGCGCGGTCCAGAGCCGCACGATGACAGTATTCTCGCCCTTCAGATCGCCCTGGCGATGCCCCGTGATCGCGGTACCCGCGACCTCCTGGAGATCGGGGCACCTCGCGGGGCGCTTGCCTGGGTAGGGAAAACGCTCAGATGGCATTGAAAAGAGCCGGCGGGCTCCTCCTCACCGACTCGTATGAGCTGCGCATGGCCGCGAGCTACCTGCGTCGGGGCATGGAGGGGCTGGCCACGTTCAGCCTCTTCGTGCGCCATCTGCCGCCGGAGCGTGGCTTCCTGGTCGCCGCCGGCCTCGAGGACTGTCTGAGCTTCCTCGATGGCTTCGGCGCGGAGCGCGGTGCGCGCAGCTACCTGACGGAGATTGAGGGCCTCACCCCGGCCGACCGGCGCGCCCTCGCCCGGCTGCGCTTCACCGGGGACGTCTGGGCGGTGCCGGAGGGCCGAGTCGTGTTCGAAAACGAGCCGATTCTGGAGGTCACGGCACCGATTGCCGAAGCTCAGGTGGTCGAAACCCACCTGCTGAACCAGGTGACGTTCCAGACTGCGATCGCCAGCAAAGCTGCTCGTTGCGAGATCGCGAGCCGGGGGCGCGCGCTGATCGACTTCGGCTTCCGGCGGAGCCACGGCACCGACGCCGCAATGGCATTGGCACGAGTGTCGGCGGTCGCCGGCTTCGCGGCAACCAGCAACGTCGCGGCCGCGCAGCGGTATGGCCTGGCGACCTCGGGCACGATGGCGCACTCCTACATCGAGGCCTTTGAGCACGAGCACGAGGCGTTTCGAGCGTTCGCCGATGACTTCCCCGACCACCCGACATTTCTCGTCGACACCTACGACGTCGAACAGGGGGTTGCGGCGGCAATCCTCGCCGCGAGCGAGCGGGGCCTCGGTGATGCCTTCTCCGTGCGCCTCGACAGCGGCGACCTCGGTACCCTTGCGCGCGCCGTCCGGCAGCAACTTGATGACGCGGGGTGCCCCGGCGCGCAGATCGTCGCGAGCGGCGGCCTCGACGAATACGCCATCGACGGGCTGATCCAGAGCGGCGCACCGATCAACGCCTTCGGAATTGGCACCAGTATCGCCGTTTCGGCCGACGCTCCGTCACTGGAGAGCGCGTATAAGCTGGTCGCCTATGCGGGCAGGCCGGTCCTGAAGCTATCGGCCGGAAAGAGCAGCCTGCCCGGCCCGAAACAGGTATTTCGGAATCTGAGTCGCGGTGCGGACGTCCTGGGAATTCGGGAGGAGGAGATCGCCGGACGCGAGCCGTTGCTCGTGCAGGTGATGCTCGGCGGCGGGCGGCTCATGGCGCGCGAATCGCTCGATACGCTGCGAGACAGGCTCACGGCGGACGTCGAAGCCCTGCCGGAGACGGCTCGGCGAATCCGCCAGCCGGAACCGATGCCAGTGGTCGTCTCGGAGCAGCTCCAGCGGCTTCTTGAGGCCTGCGCCGCGCGGGTCAGCCGGCGGTCACAGCCGGTCCAACTCGAGGCGACCGGCATCGCGAGCGTTGACGATCCGCGCATCGCCGCGTGCACCACTGAGGTCGCGCTCGCCGACGGCGGCAGGATTCGCATCCGCCCGATCGTGACTGCGGACAAGGATGCGATCGTGCGCGGCTTCGAGCGTCTCTCCACCGAGTCGCGGGTGCGGCGTTTCTTCAACCCGCCCGTGTCGCTCAGCGACTCGATGCTGCGCTATCTCACCACCATCGACTACACGAATCACATGGCGCTGGGGGCCTGGGACGTCGACTCCGCGGAACATCCCGGGGTGGCGATTGCCCGCTACATCCGGCTCACCGACGAACCCGCCTGCGCCGAGGCTGCCGTGACCGTCATCGACGAATACCAGCACCGCGGCATCGCGACGGTGCTGCTCGAGGCGCTCGCGCTGAGCGCCGTGGAGAACGGCATCGACCGGTTCTGCGGCTATGTTCAGTGGGACAACGAAGACGTCCTCCGCCTCGCCCGCAGCCTGGGTGCGAGCGTGCGTCACAGCTCCACGGGCGTGGCGAGACTCGACATCCCGCTCGACGCGGCACAGCAGCAGGCGGCCGACACGCCGCTCATTTCGGCGCTGCGCCTGCTGGCCCGTCATGAACTCGATCTGGTGTCTGTGGCGCAGGCCCCTCCGGACTGACTACCGGCGCCGGTAGGCCGTTGCCCCACCCCGCAAACGCGGCTGCCAGCCCAGCGACGAGCCGGGCAAAACTTCGGTCGGTGGCGCCGAAAGGCGCGCTCCGGACGCCGCCCCCTTATTCTCGACACACGGCGCCGGATGCACAATCCGGCCAAGCAGTCGGGTTCGGGGTGTGCATGAAACGTGAAGTCGGTCCGAGCACCACGGTTGTCATCTGGGTCATCGCCGTGCTCGCAGCCGTTATCACGTCGTATCAGCTGACTCGCCCGGGGTTTCTCTTCGGCATCACTCCGGACATCGCGGCCTGGCTCGGCGGCTCGATCCGCCTGGTTCATGGAGCGCTGCCATACCGTGACTTCGACCTGGTCCAACCGCCAGGATTCCCACTCCTGGCCAGTCCGTTGGCACTGCTCTCGGAGTGGATCGGCACGCGGGATGCGCTGGCGCTCCTCAGGCTCTGTACCCCGCTGCTCTCGGCGGGGAGCGTCCTCCTCATGGGCAAGGTGGTGCGCGCGCATGGCCGCGTCGCCGTAGTCGTCGCCTGCGGAGTCATGGCGTTGTATCCGGCCGCGCTGTACGCACTGCGCAGCGGGCTGCTCGAATCGGTCGTCGCCTTCTTCTGCCTGGCCGGACTGGCGCTGATGTTCGAGGCTGACTCCGTCGCCGTATCGCTCCGTCGCGTGTTTGCGGGTGGCGTCGCCTTCGGCATCGCCGGGTCCGTCAAGGCCCCGGCGATTGTTCCCGTCGTCGTGCTGGCGGTGCTCTCCCTTTCGGATGTTCGCCACCGATTCCTTCCGTTCATTGGAGGTGTCATCGCCGGATTCGGCGTGCCGACGCTTCCCTTCTTTCTCCTCGCGCCGAGCGCTTTCATCCGCGACGTGGTGATCACGCCGTTGAGCAGCATTCCGTCAGGCAACCGCGTGTCGATCCCGGTCCGGCTCGGAGACATCACGGGCACGTCCGCCTTCGGGGGCACGTCTGTGGCGATCATCGCAACGCTGGTGCTTGCCGCGGTCGTGGTGGCGGCATTCCTGGTGCGACGACGACGGCCATCGACGCTTGAGTGGTTCGCGATCGCCGCCACCGTGCTCGCGGCGATCGCGCAGCTCGGCCCCAGCTACTACTTTGCCAACTACACGGCGTTCGTCGCGCCCTTCCTCGGTCTGCTCCTGGGCATCTCCGTTGCACGCCTCGTCGAAGGCCGATCCGAGCGCATCGCCGTGATCGTCGCTGCGGCGGCGGTCGCGATCCTGTTCACACATCAGGTGTTTGCGATCAGTGGGTCGGCGACGTCCGACATTGCCGGCGTCGTGGACGCGGTGATTCCGGCGGGTGGATGCACGCTTTCCGACGCACCGTCCAAGCTGGTAACCACCAATCGATTCGTGGCGAGCAACGGTCACTGCAACGCTCTCATCGATCCGGAGGGGGCGACGCTCTCGTACGGATACGGGTCTGCGGGGGCGCTGCGCCTCTGGACCGGCATGGTCGAGCAGGCGGACTACCTGCTGACCAGCACGCCGTTTGCGGATTGGGACATCCCACCCGACACGAGGCTGCGCGACTACGTGACGGCGAACTTCCGGCTGATCCGCAGCGGGACGCTGCTCTTCTACGTGCGCAACGGCTTCCCGTATGGCCTGCCGTGATGGCGGCGAACGAAAGGAGAAGCTGACGCGGCTGTCAGTCCTCGGAGGCGACGAGGGCCTCGATGGCAGATGCGAGCCGGAAATCGCGCGCCGTGATCCCGCCGACGTCGTGACTCCAAAGGTGCAGCGTGACCCTTCCCCACTGGATGCACACGTCGGGATGGTGCTGCTGCGCCTCGGCCACCCTGGTCAGCCGGTCAACAAACCGAACCGCCGCGACGAAATTCGCGAACGCATACGACCTGCGCAGCTTGCCGTCGTCGAGCGTCCAGTCGGGGATGGTCGCCAACCGCTCGAGGACCACATGAGCTTCAAGTCCTCCCTGACCTGGTGCTGACTCGGGCATGTTCGCCACCTCCGCACGTGCGCCCATCTCGGCCGCCGGTGCCATCATGACGGGGACACATGAAGCAACCCACGATTCGCGCGACCGACGCAGCGCTCATTCGGATCGAGCAGGTCCGGGCCAATCGAAAGCAGCCCGACGCGGGCGTCCGGATCGCGATCACCGGGCGGTCGAACGGCGAGTTCGTCTACGACCTGGCGCTCGTCTTCGCCGGGCAGGAGCGCGACGGCGACCTGATGGTCGACGGTTCGCAGGGCGTCACGTTCCACACGCCGCTGGCCAGCGCCCCGTACCTCGATGGCGTCACGCTCGATTTCGACCGCCCGAGCGGCGCCCTGACGGTGCAGAATCCCAACCCGCTCTGGCTGGACCCTGTGGCCGAGCGGGTGCAGTCGTTTCTTGATGCCGAGATCAATCCCATGGTGGCCGGACACGGTGGACACATCGACCTGCTCGATGTCGCCGACGGCAAGGCCTACATCCACATGGGCGGAGCTTGTCAGGGCTGTGGGATGGCCGATGTGACCCTGGGTCAGGGCGTGCGGGTGGCGCTCCTCGAACGTTTCCCCGATATCAGCGAGGTCATCGACTCGACCAATCACGCCGAGGGCACCAACCCGTATTACCAGGCGGCCAAGAAATAGCCCGCCGTCGGCCGCACGGTTCGATGCCCGCAGGGGTGCGGAGCCGCAGTTCATGAGGGTGCTCCTGGTCTCGTGTTACGAACTCGGCCACCAGCCGCTGCATGTTGCCTCCGCGGGTGCCTTCCTGCGCGAAGGTGGTCATCACGTCAGTGCCGTGGACCTTTCCGTGCAATCGCTCGCCGAGGCGAATCTCGACGATGCTGAACTGGTGGCCATCGCGGTCCCTATGCACACCGCGATGCGCATGACCGTTCCCGTGGCTCGCGCGATTCGCGCTCGCCGGGGGGCCAACGTGCGCCTCGTGCTCTTCGGCCTCTACGCCCCGCTCTGCGGCCCGGCGCTCGAAGCGGGTCTCGTCGACGCGCTGATCGGGGGCGAGTATGAGCAGGCGCTGGTCAGGATCGCGGACGGCACTCCAGAGCCTCGGTCGATCGTGCTCGATCGGCTTCGCTTCCCGCTGCCCGCCCGCGATCTGCTGCCGCCCCTCGATCGCTACACACGGCTTCGCTCGGACGGCGAGGAGCGCCTGACCGGCTACGTTGAGGCGACGCGTGGCTGCGTGCACCGCTGCCGCCACTGCCCTGTTCCCGCGGTGTATGGCGGGCGGATGCGCGTCTGGCAACGCGAGGTGCTCGTCGAGGATGTCGCCCGGCTCTGGAACGAGGGGATGCGCCACCTCACCTTCGGCGATCCGGATTTTCTCAACGCGGTGCCGCACGCGCTGAGCGTCGTCCGCGCAGTCCATGAGCGCTGCCCCGAGCTCACCTTCGACGTCACCACCAAGGTGGAGCACATCCTCGAGCACGCCGGGGTGATCGCCGAGCTCCGAGAGCTCGGCCTGCTCTTCATCGTCTCAGCTGTGGAGTCGACGAGTGCGCGGGTGCTCGAACTCCTCGACAAGGGACACACGGCCGATGACGTTCTCGCCGCCCTGCGCATCTGCCGCTCACTCGGGGTCGAGCTGCGACCCTCGCTCCTGCCATTCACGCCCTGGAGCACGCTCCGCGATCAGATCGATCTGCTCGACATGATCGCCACCAACGACCTCGTCGACAGCGTCGACCCGGTGCAGCTGAGCATCCGCCTCCTGGTGCCTCCCGGATCACTGCTGCTCGCCCTGCCTGAGATGCGTGAGCATGTGCACGGCTACGATCCCGAAGGTTTCAGCCATCTCTGGCAGCATCCTGACCCGCGGATGGACCGCCTCCAGGCACAGATTGCCGCACTGGTGGCGGCAGACGCTGATGCCGGGGTGGCGCCGAGGTCGACCCACGCCGCCATCCGCCGGCTGACCGCCCAGATGACAAGCGGCGCGGGAATGCGCTGGCCCGATGCCGGCGCCACACTCCCGCCCGAGCGCCACGCTCGGCCTCGGCTCAGCGAGCCCTGGTTCTGCTGCGCCGAGCCCACCACGGGCCAGCTCGCGGGCGCCGGCGTCCGGCTCGGCGGCTAGGCGGTCACAGCGCGACCGTCAGGCATGATGGCGCGGTGACCAGCACTCCAACCGACAGCACCTCGTGGCCCCAGCTCGCCGACAGACTGACCCGCGCGCTGCACCCCCTTGCGGCGCCCATCGCGATCACGTTCCTCGACGCGCCACGCGCTGACATCCCGGCGTTCGAGGCTGCGATGCCGGAGCCGACGCCCGACGGGCGAACCGGGCGCGTCGCGGCCGGCTGCGTGTTCTGGATGCACGGCGCCGAGCGCACCTTCAGCACGGCTCCAGCCGACCATGCGAACTGCAGCGTCGGCAGTTACACACACGGCCTGCTCAGTCTCGAGGAAGCGGCCACCAATGCGGACGTCGGCGCTCTCGTCGAATCCGGCTGGGTGAGCCCCGAGGTGTTCCCCACGATTCCGGCCGTGGCGACGCGTCCTGCGTCCATCAGCTACGGGCCACTCGCGGAAACGCCGGTGCATCCGAGCGTCATCCTGCTGCGCCTCAACGCGCAGGGGATGATGGTGATGACCGACGCCATGCCGGACCTGCGGATCGAGGGCAAGCCCCAGTGCCACATCATCGCGGTCGCCCATGAGCGCGGCCGCGTCGCCGCAAGCGTCGGTTGCGCCCTGAGCCGAGCTCGTACCGGTATGGGTGCGCACGCACTGACCTGCGCCATCCCGGGTGCGATGGCCGTGGAGGTCACCGGGCTTGTGGAGCAGGCGGCGAACGTCGACGGGGTGGTGACCCGGTACGCCGCCACCGACGCGCAGCGTTTCCGCTAGCTGCGCGCAGCCGAAGCCGTCACTGAGCGAGCGTCGCAGGCTCCAGGCCAGCGCCCACACGCCGCACGGCGAGTCGCGCGCGCTGCAGCCATGGCGTTGCCCCGAGTTGTTCGAAGGTTGCGCGGGCGCTGTTCAGCAGCTCGTCGGCTTCCTGCTCGCGTCCCTGCGCAATCAGGCTCTCGCCGAGCTCACAACGAGTGACCGCGATCCAGAACGGTCGCCCCAACCTGGTGAAGGCCTCGATCGCGGCGCCGAACTTGCTCCGAGCTTCCTCATGGTCGTTCCGCTGCGCCGCAATGCGGGCTTCCCATCGAAGAATGTGCGCGTCAACCGATGGCTGGCGGCCGGGGCGAAAGTTATCTCGCACCAGTTGCAGCAACTCGTCGACCTTGGAGACCTGCCCCAGGCGAAAGGCGGCCTCGACCGCTTCGATGAGCGCTGACCGCATCCCCACCGGAAACGACTCGTCGATGCAGGCACGGAGCGCCGGTTCTGCCGTGAGCAGCGCCAGTACGTGGTCGCCTTGCGCGTTCGCGACGCCGGCAAGTGCCGCCTGATGCTGGGAACGCATCTCCAGCTGAGCGTGCTCAACAAGCGGCGCGCCGGTCTCGACCAGCCGGCGCGCCGTGGGTGTGTCGCCGCGGAGCAGATAGAGCCACGCGGCATTGATCGCGACCGCGCCGGGCCAGATGCGTGATCCGAGGTCTTCGGCGTCGGCCTCGAGGTAGTCGGCGAAGATGGCCGCCACCTCATCCCAGCGTCCCAGCTCGAGAAGCCCCTGGATGCGGTTCAACCGGGCGCCGGCCGCGTTCGGGCGGTTCCCGAGCCGTTTCAGGAGTGCTTCCGCCTGCGCGTACAGCTCGAGGGAGGGCTCGAGCCGGTCGTCCTCCTCGAGGGTGGTGGCCAGGCTGATACAGGCCCCCGATGCGCGCTCGGTGAGCTCGTGTTCCAGCGCAACGGTGAGCGCACCGCGGATGAGGATCTCAGCTTCGGCGCGACGTCCACGTGCAGCCAGAATTGCGCCCTTCGTGTCAAGCCCCTGGCAGAGCACCTCCCAGAGTCCCTCGATCTCGGCAATCTGGAGGGAGCGCTCGACGTGTGGGAGTGCGGTTTCGTATTCGCTGTTGAAATACATGAACCTCGCGACTCGCGCCTCGATACCGGCGAGCGTTGCCTGATGGTCATCATCGGTGCCGGTCTCGGGAACGATGGCGAGCGCTTCGTTGGCGCGCTGCACGGCGCCGGCGAGGTTGCCGTCCTGGAACTCGGAGGTGGCGAGTTCGCACAGCGTCGTCGCCTGGCCCAGCGGACGGCCGGTCGCGGCGTACAGAGCATTGGCGGCGCCGAAGTGGGTTCGCACCTCCTCGGCGCGGCCCTGAAGCCGGGCCGATTTCCCCGCTTTCTGATGCAGATCGGCTCGGGTCTCATCGTCGCCGCTGAGCTCGAGCGCATGTTCGAAGTAGCGTTGCGCTGACGCGGCGGCGCCGAGCGACCCGGCGTGCTCGGCGGCACGCACGAGTGCATCCCGAGCGCGGTCGCGGATCTCTGGAGCGTCGGCGGCCGTCGGGTCCGCGTCGTACGCGTCCACCAGGTGGGCTGCGACGACCTCGACAATCTCCTCCTCCTCAGCCCATGAGCTCGCCAGATACGTCGCCGCTGCGAGGTGGCGCAGCTTGCGTTCCCGGCGAGCCAGCGTCCCGTGAGCGACGCTGCGGATGAGGTCCTGGACGAAGACGTACTGGCCCCGCTCAGGCGAACGCGGGTCAGACTGGATCGCCAGGAGGTCCTTGCCGACCAGCGCCGTGAGCACCGCCTCGACCTCTGATTCCTTGATGTTGGTCACGGCGCTCAGTGCGGGGACCGAGAAGGATTTGCCGAGGACGGCGGCATCCTGGAGCAGCGATCGCTCAGACGGCGCGAGGCTGTCGAGACGCGCCGCAATCAACGCGTGCAGGCTCTCCGGAACCTCGAGTGCCTCCAGCGATCCCTGGGCGCGATACGTTCCGTCTTCCTCGACGAGCAAGCCCCGGTCGATGAGCATGCGCACGGTTTCAACCGCGTAGAGCGGGACGCCGGCTGCACGGTCGAGGATGAGGGCGCGGAGATCCTGCGGCAGTCCCGGCACCATGCCATTGAGCAGCTCCGCCATCGCCTCCGCTGAAAGTGGTTCGAGGAAGAGTGAGGTGAGGCCGCGCTTGCCCGTGCCCCACCCGGGGCGGCGTTCGCCGAGTTCGGGGCGAGCCAGCGTCACCACCATGATCGGCGAGTTGCGCGACCATTCGAGCAGGTACTCGATGAAGTCGAGGAGGCCACTATCCGCCCACTGCAGGTCTTCGAAGATCAGCAGCGTCGTGTTCTGCAACGCGATGCGCTCGAAGAAGACGCGCCAGGCTGCGTAGAGATCACGGGGGTCCGCGCCGGCACGCTCCTCGAGTCCAAGAAGATGTGCGACACGCGACTCCACCCAGGAGCGCTCCTCCTCGTCGAGGATGAACTCCTCGACGCTGCGATGCAGTTTCTGTCGAGCAGACTCCGGCGGCTCGTTCTCGACGATGCCGGTGCGCATCCGGACCATCTCGGTCAGCGCCGCGAACGCGACGCCTTCGCCGTAGGCAAGGCACCTCCCGCGCTGATACCAGATGGTCTCCGTGAGCCCGTCGATGTACTTGAAGAACTCCCACGCCAGTCGCGACTTGCCCACACCCGCGAGGCCGACGATCGAGAGCAGCCGCGCTCTTCCCTCCGCCGAGGTGGCGTGGAGGAATTCCTTCATCAACCGCAGCTCCCGGTCGCGCCCGACGAACGGCGGCTCGAGGCCGGTGGGTCGCAACGCGCCACCCGCCCCCGCGATCACCCGGGCGACCCGCCAGAGGCGCAGCGGCTCCGGCTTGCCCTTCAACTGATGGATGCCGGCGTCGTGGTATTCGATGGCCGCCTCGCTCGCGCTTCGCGTGCTCTCGCCCACGAAGACACTGCCAGGTTCTGCGACCGACTGCACCCGGCTCGCGGTGTTCACCAGGTCGCCGGCGACCATGCCGTCGGCGTCGGCGTCGAGGTTGACGGCAGCCTCACCGGTGAGGACGCCGGCCCGGGCACGGAGCCCGGGGATCCCCGCGCGCTCGCCGAACGCCGCCACCTCGGCAACCAGCTCCAGGGCTGCGCGGACTGCGCGCTCCGCGTCGTTCTCGTGAATCGCCCGCATGCCCCACACCGCCATGACTGCATCGCCGATGAACTTCTCGATGGTCCCGCCATAGCGGCCGATGATCGTCCGAGCGGTGGTGAAGTACTGGCTCAGCAGCTCGCGGACATCCTCCGCATCCCGTTGCTCCGACAGCGACGTGAAGCCGACGAGGTCCGCAAACAGCACGGTGACGTGGCGGCGCTCAGCAGCGAGGCGCGACCGCTCTGCGGGCACCCGGCCCGGTGCCGAGGGCGCTGCCGGCGGCCGCACGCGATCGGCGGCTTCAGCCTGGAGCTTCGTTCCGCATTGCCCGCAGAAGAGCTGGCCGGCGTCATTCTTCGCGCCGCATCCGGGACACTCGAGTCCCAGCGACGCGCCGCACTGGCCGCAGAAGCGCATGCCGGCGCGGTTCTCGGCAGCGCACGCTGGGCAGATCACGAAGTCAAGGGTACGTCGCTCCGCGGGCGGCGCTCAACCACGTGGGTTGCCGCCCGCAGACGGGTGTCATGAGGCTCCTAGGGCGCGACCGACAATCGGCAAGCCGCGGTGCAGCGCAGCATCGACACGTCCCAGCCAGGGTTCAGCCCCCAACTCGGTGAACCCCACCCGTGCCTGCTCCAGAGCCGCGCGCGCGTCGTCGTCGCGGCCGCGTGTGATGAGCCACTCACCGAGCTCCGCCTGGGTGACCGCCAGCCAGAACGGTCTGCCGAGGCGTTCGAAGGCATCCACTGCCTTGCGCAGCAATGCTCCGGAGTCGTTCTCGTCGACTCGATCGATCAACCGCGCCTTCCATCTGAGGGTGTGCGCATCGACTGAAGGCTGAATCCCGGCGGGGAAATGCCTGCTCGCCGAGCCGATCAACTCCTCGACTTCCGCGTTACGGCCGAGCGCGAATGCAGCCTCCACCGCCTCCGAGAGCGCTCGTCGGGCCATGGTCGGGTACGACGCAATCGACATCGCCAGGCCTTTCTGCGCGGCATCGAGGGCCTCACCGTGTCTGGCCTCGGCGTTGGCCAGCCCGGCCCTGGCGGCCTCGAGCAGCGCCCGCAGGTCGGCGGGTACGTTGCTTTCGGCGCCGGCGCGCTCGAACAGGGCATCAGCATCTGCAACGAGCCTGCGCGCGCCTTCGAGATGGCCGCGCCAGAGAAACAGCCACGCTGCGCTCACCGCGTATCCCACGGTCGGGACGTGCCCGCCGAGGTCCGCCGCGTCGTGCTCAAAGTAGTGGTCGATGATCTCAGCGCACCTGTCCCAGCGCCCGAGGTCGAGCAATGACGGCGCCCCGGCAAGATCCGCGAACGCAGCGCTGAGTCGGTCGCCTGCCCTCCGTGCAGCAACGGCGGCTTGTTCAAAATGCTGCGCCGCAGTCTCGAGACGGTCGGCCTCCTGGAGCGTGTCGGCCAGGTTGCTCTCGATCGTCCCAACCCGGCTGAGCCCGATCGCGCGCGCCAGCTTGAGCGCCCCCTCGTCGAGGATCTCGCTCTCCTCGCGTCTCCCTCGGGCCGCGAGGATCCAGGACTTCGTGTCAAGGGCGGTGGTCACCACCTCGAGAAGCCTTGAGGTCTCAGCGATCTGCAGCGCGAGGTCCGCGTGCTCCAGCGCGCTGTCCAGGTCGCCATGGAAGTACTCGGTCGCGGCCAGCCGTGCCGCTGCATCGGCAAGGGCGGCATTCCGGTCGGGTTCCGACTCATCTGCGCCCATGAGCATCGTGAGTGCCGCTTCCATCCGCTTGATAGCGCTGTCGGCCTTCCCCTCGGCGAGCTCGATGCCCGCGATCCCGCCCAGCGCCCGTGCCGTCGCCGCCGTATCCCCGAGCAGGTCGTGCAGTCGGTGTGCGGTGATGAAGTGTTCCTTTGCCTGCACGTCGCGCCCTTGCATCTTTGCCGCCTGGGCTGCCTTGGCGCTCATCTCGGCCCGTGTTCTGTCGTCCTCCGTCAGCTCGAGGGCTCGCTCGTAGTATCGCTGCGAGGAGTCGAGCGCTCCGAGGGAGCCCGCATGGTCGCCCGCTCGGACCAGCGCACGCAGGGCTCGGTCACGGAGCGCGGTGGCGTCGACTGCGGTCGGTTCAGCTTCATACGCTGCCACAAGGTGCACCGCGATGACCTCGGCGACACCCTCCTCGCCTGTCCACGACGCCTCCAGGTAGTCGGCGGCGGCCAGATGCCGGGAACGCCGGTCTTTTCGAGCGAGGGTGCCTTGCGCCACGCCGCGAACGAGGTCCTGCACGAAGACGTACTGGCCTCGCTCGGGGGAGCGCGGGTCCGATTGGATCGAGAGCAGATCCTTCTCCACCAAGGTTGCGAGCGACGCCTCGACGGACTGCATGGGTCGCCCCGACACCGAGGATAGCGCTGCGGGCGTGAACGATTTCCCGAGCACAGCGGCATCCTGGAGGAGGTGCCGCTCCGAGGGCTGCAGGCCGTCGAGTCGCGCGGCAATCATCGCGTGCAGGCTTTCGGGCACCTCGAGCGAGTCGAGCGACCCGTTGGCGCGATAGGCGCCGTCCTCCTCGACGACAAGTCCCCGATCCAGCAGCATCCGGACGGTCTCGACTGCATACAACGGTATTCCCGCGGCGCGCTCGAGGATCCGCACGCGCAGTTCTTCGGAAAGCCCCGGAACCATGCCGCTGAGCAAGGCGGCCATCGCATCGCCCGAGAGTGGCTCCAGGTAGAGGGACGTGAGCCCACGTTTGCCGATGCCCCACCCCGGACGGCGCTCGGCAACCTCGGGGCGTGCCAGCGTGAGGACCAGGATCGGGCTGTTGCGCGACCACTCGAGCAGATACTCGATGAAGTCGAGCAGCCCGCTGTCGGCCCATTGCAGGTCCTCGAACACCAGGACGGTGAGTTGATCGGCGGCGAGTCGCTCGAAGAACATCCGCCAGGCGGCGAACAGGTCGCGGGGTTCGCTCGAGGTCTCACTGTCCAGTCCCAGGAGCTGCGCGAGACGCGGCTCGACCCAGCGGCGTTCCTCGACATCGACGATGAACTCGTCGACGGTCCGGCGGAGCTTCGCTCGCGCGGCCTCCAGCGGCTCGCTCTCCAGCATGCCCGCTCGGGTCCGGACCATCTCGGCGAGCGCCCAATAGGCGATGCCCTCGCCGTAGGCCAGGCACCGCCCGCGGTGCCAGTACACGCTCTGCGTCAGTCCGTCGACGTACTTCTCGAACTCCCATGAGAGGCGCGATTTGCCGACACCCGCAACGCCGACGACCGACAGCAAGCGCGCCTTGCCGTCCTCCCCTGTCGCGTGCAGCATCTCCTTGAGCAGGCGCAACTCGCGATCGCGTCCGACAAAAGGCGGCTCGATGCCGGTCGGGCGCATCAGGCCGCCACGGGCGGCGACGACGCGGTTGGCCCGCCAGAGCCGAAGCGGCTCGCCCTTGCCCTTGACCTCGTGCATTCCTGTGTCGTCGTAGACGATCGCTGCCTCGGTCGCCTGCCTCGTCGCCTCGCCGACCAGGACGCTGCCCGGCGCAGCCGCGGACTGCACCCGCGACGCCGTGTTGACGAGGTCGCCGGCCACCATCGCCTGACCGCTGGCGTCGAGGTTGACTGCCGCCTCACCGGTGAGCACACCGACCCGCGCCTGCAGACCGGGTGCACCGACCGCCTCACCGAATGCAGCGACGGCGTCGACAAGGTCGAGCGCAGCCCGCACACCGCGCTCGGCATCGTCCTCCTGGATCGCGGGGATCCCCCACACCGCCATCACGGCATCACCGATGAACTTCTCGACCATCCCACCGTATCGAGCTATCACCGTGCTGGCGGTATCGAAGTAGCGCGTCAGGAGTTCGCGCACGTCCTCGGCATCACGCTGCTGGGAAATGGACGTGAACCCGACCAAGTCGGAGAAGAGCACGGTGACATGACGACGCTCGGCAGCCGGGGATCGCGCCACAGGCGTCGTGAGGACGCCAGCCGGCGGCGCGAAGACACCGGCAATGCCGTCACCTCCAGCACCGCTCTCGAGCTGCGCTCCGCAGCCACCGCAGAACCTTTCGTCCGAGTCGTTTGGCGAGCCACATACGGCGCAGATGCGTTCGAAGGCGGCACCGCACCGCCCGCAGAATCGCCGGCCCGGTTTGTTCTCAGCCCCGCACGTGCCGCATCTCACGGGTGCAGCGTACTTCGGCGCCGCGAGAGTAAGGCCGAGCTGCCCACGATCCCATGCCGGCCACTCGAGCTCATTCTCCCGACCGCATCAGGAGACGATGCCCACCGCCGGCGCCGACTGGGTCAAGCGGTGGAGCCACGGGAGCGCCTTCAGGCGCTCGAACGTGTGACTGGCTTCGGCGAGCAGCGGACCAGCCTCGACATCCCGGCCACTCGCTCGGAGCCACTCGGCATGCTCCAGTTGCGTGACCGCGAGCCAGAAGGGCATGCCGATCTCGGTGAAGGCCTCCTCAGCTGCGACGAACGATGCTGCGACGGGCTCGCTGCCATGCCGAAGATCTCCCAAGCGCGCACGAAACCGAAGCGCCTGCGCCTGCAGATACCGCGGCCGCTCTCCCGGGCCGAGCGCATCGACGATCCCAAGGAGTTCGTCGACCTTTTCGAGATCCCGCAAGGTCAAGGCGACATCACATGCTACCCAGAATCCTTCCTTCACGTTCTGATGCCCCGCGCCACCCAACTCGAGCGCAACCCTGATGGCCTGATCGGCGTCCACCAGGGCTTCGGCGGCTCTGCCCTGTCCCCGTCGCAGGGCCGCTCGTGAGACGAGATAGCACGATCGCGCCTGCCAGTCATCCGATGCAGCGAGTTGCGCCGTCCACGACAGAATCTTTTCGAACTCCGCGATCTGGCCGCGTTCGACGTACATATCACCGAACGTGAGCAGGGATAGCGTGTCGGTCGGCGCATTGCGGACCTCGTCTTCAGCAATCAGGTCGGCAAATTCGACGGCCTCGTCCCATGCGCCGACGCGCACAAGGTTGAACGCGAGTTCGCCGAGAGTGCTGCGCTCGTACGAGCGATCGCCGATCTTTCGCGCGAGGGCGAGGGCGCTCCGATAGTGAGCGAGCGCCTCGTTGTAGGAATCCCGGTGACACAACAGGTCCGCCAGGTTGAAGTGGGCGCGTACGGTGGCGGTCGGCAGATCGTTTTCGAGGCCGAGCTTCAAGGCATGCGAGTAGAGCGCCATGGCCTCCTCGTCGTGGCGGCGCTGCATCGCGAGCATGGCCTTGATGTTGAACCCCTGGGAGAGCACGTCGGGCAGGCCGAGCTTCTCGCCGATATCGAGCGCGGCCTCGAGGCGCGTGCCCGCTGTCTCCGTGTCGCCCTTGAAATGCAGCAGCGACGCGAGCCGCACCGCCAGGGTGGCGAGGTCCTCGTCCGGCGCATCGTCGGCCAGCACCGCGTAGGCCCGCTCCATGCGCTGAATCGATCCGTCCAGCTGACCGGACACCGACTCCACGAGCCCGAGACGGGACAGCGCGCGTGCGGCAGGATGGGGCAGGTGCTCGCTCTCATACAGCACGACCGCTCGCTCGAGATGCGCTATGGCGGACACATTGCGGCCGCCCCGCGCGGCCATCTGTCCCGCGCGTTCATGCATCTCGGCCTGTCGCGCCGAGTCCGGCACCAGGAGCGCAGCCTGCTGGAAATAGCGCTCCGCTTCAGCGTTGGCCGCCACGGATGCCGCGCGCTCGCCGGCCTGGAAGAGCACATCAGCGGCGCGGGCCTTGACCTGCTCGGCGTCGGGATCCTGAGGCGCAAGGTTGTACGCCTCGAGGTAATGCGACGCGAGCACCTCGACCACGTCGGCTTCCTCGCCACCCCATGAGCGCTCGAACCATGCGGCAACCGCAAGGTGCTTCTCTTTCCGGTCGCGCTTCGAAAGGGTCTCGTACGCGACGCGCTTGACGAGGTCCTGAAGGAACCCGTATTGACCGCGTTCCGGTGAGCGTGGATCGGCCTGGACGGAGAGCACCTCTTTGCGGACCAGCTCGGCGAGCAACGGTTGGACGTCGGCGGGGGCCACGCCGCTCACTGCGGCGAGCGAAGCTGAGGTGAACGTCTTGCCAAGCACAGCCGCGTCCTGGAGCACGCGCCGCGCTTCGGGACGCAGGCCGTCAAGCCGCGCCGCAATCAGGCCGTGCAGGCTCTGCGGGACCTCGAGATCCTTGACCGGGCCTGTCAGCCGATAGACACTCCCGGCACGCTCGAGGAGCCCGCGATCGAGGAGCATCCGAACCGTCTCGACGGCATACAGGGGTACGCCCTCAGCACGCCGGAGGATCTGCTCACGGATCTCATCGGGCAGCCCGGGCACGAGGCCGTCCAGGAGCTGCTCCATGGCGGGCGCCCCGAGTGGCTCGAGGAACACAGCAGTGAAATTGCGTTTCCCGGCGCCCCACGTCGGGTGACGGTCAACCAGTTCGGGGCGGGCCGCGGTGACCACATACAGGGCGTGGTTGCGTGACCACTCCAGCAGATACTCGATGAACTCGAGCAGCGAGGTGTCGGCCCATTGCATGTCCTCGAACACCAGGACAGTCGGATTACGATCGGCGAGGCGCTCGAAAAAGAGCCGCCACGCGCTGAACAGGTCTTCACGTTCATGGGTGGCACGGTCCTCGAGCGCCAGGAGCTGCGCCAACCTCGGTTCGACCCAACGACGCTCGTCGGCATCGGGGAGGAATTCCACAAGGCAGCGTTGCAGCTTCGCCAGAGCAGACGTGCCGTCCTCACCGTCGGTGATACCGGCGCGCATGCGCACCATCTCGGCGAGCGCCCAATACGTCACACCCTCGCCGTAGGCGAGACACCGACCCCGGTGGGTGAAGACCAGCTCGGCGATACCGTCGATGTACTTGAAGAACTCCCAGGAGAGCCGCGATTTGCCAATCCCGGCGATCCCCACCACCGAGACGAGGTGGGCCTTGTGTTCGTCGGCGCTGGCATGGAAGTGGTCCTTGATCAAGCGCAGCTCACGCTCGCGCCCGACGAACGGCGCCTCCAGACCCTCGGATTTCTGCGCTCCGCCGATCATCGCGACCACTCGGAGCGCCCGCCAGAGCCTGACCGGCTCGGCCTTGCCTTTCAGGGAGCGTTCGCCGACCTCCTCGTAGACCAGCGCGGCCTCCGTAGCCGCATGGGTCGCGCTGCCCACCAGTACGGTCCCCGGCTCAGCCTCGGCCTGGATCCGCGAGGCGGTGTTGACCAGATCCCCGGCCACCATCCCCTGCGCGCTATCACCGAGGGTGACGGCCGCATCGCCCATCAGCACGCCGGCTCGGGCCTGCAGCGCCGGCTCTCCGATCTCGACGCCCAGTGACGCCACGGCCTGCACCAGGTCGAGCGCCGCGCGCACCGATCGTTCGGCGTCATCCTCATGAGCGACTGGGGCGCCCCACACCGCCATGACGGCGTCGCCGATGAACTTCTCGACCACCCCCCCGTAGCGGCTCACCACCGCTCGACAGGTGTCGAAGTACCTGGTGAGCAGTTCGCGCACCTCTTCGGCGTCGCGCTTCTCGGTGAGCGCGGTGAACCCGACGAGGTCGGCAAACAGCACCGACACCAGCCGGCGCTCCGCGCTGGAAGGAGAATCCGCATACGAGGGCTGCGGGAACGCTCCCGACGCCGATCCGGGCGCAGGGCGGCTGGACAACCCTGCGCCGCACTCACTGCAGAAGCTCGCGTCAGGGTCGACCGCCTGTGCGCACTGTGGACACACCCGCCCGAGCTCAGCGCCGCACTGCTTGCAGAACTTGCTGCCCGGCCGGTTTTCCGCGCCGCATCGAGAACAATTCATTCACCACCCCGCAGTCGTTGCCCGGTGGGAAAGGGTACAGGGAAGACGCCAACCTCCCCGGGGTCAGGCACCGTCAACGTCCAGGACGTCCCCTTCGACGGCCGCGGTGACCGGGAGTGGCGCGCCCGTCCATTGCTCGACGATGCTGTCGAGCTGTGCGTCCGATCGCGAGGGGTCGTGGTGGAAGAGCACCAACCGCCGGGCCCCTGCGTGGGCGGCCAGGCCCACCGCGTAGTCGATGCTGGAGTGCCCGAAGTGCGCCCGTGCCGGGAATTCCTCGCGGGTGTATTGCGAATCGTGCAACACGATGTCCACCCCTTCGGTCAGCGCCACGGCCGATTCGTGGTACGGGCCGAACTGTTCAGGCCCGGGACCGAGCGCGTTCGGCGCGTGGTCCGGCATGTATGCAATCGCCCCGTGCTCGTCCGAGACGCGGTAGCCGAAGGTGCGCCCGCCCTTGTGTGGAATCTCCAGGGCCAGCACAGTGAAACCCTCGATCGCGTGCTCGCCGGGTGCGAGGTGCCGGAAGTCCCAGGACCCACGCATCTCGCTTGGCCGGATGGGGAAATGCGGCGGCGACATCGCGCGCGCGAGGATCTCCTCAGCGTCGCCGCCGGATTGCTCCGGGATATACAGGGTGGTACGCGCGTCGGGATTGTCCACCGAGGCGCAGAACGGCAGTCCGTGGGTGTGATCCCAGTGGAGATGCGACAGCAACATCGTTCCGGTGAACGGCCGTCCCTGCAATGCGGCGGGCAGGCGGCGCAGCCCCGTGCCGGCGTCGAGGATGAGCCTGCACTCGCCGTCGTCCGACAGCACGGCGACGCATGATGTCTGGCCTCCATATCGGGCGTAGTCGACGCCCGGCGCCGGCGTCGACCCTCGGGTGCCGCAGAGGCGCAACCGCATGTGCGGAGAGTATCGGGGTGCCTCCCCGCGGTTCGCAACATCGCTCGCCCGGTGGACGGTGGCGGGGTGCCGAGGCAAACGTCACCAGCCACGAGTACGCTTCCGCGGATGAATCGGAGCGCCGCCCGCGTCGTCGGGTTGCCCAGTTGCCCGTGACGACCGAGGTCGCGACGGACTCGCCGGAGAGAAAATCGTCAATCGGACGGCGCTTCGTCGCCCGGATCACCGGGCGCAGTCCCGATGGTGCGACGCCGCGAGTCGGCTATCGGTCGCTGTTCGGCATCCGCGACTACCGGCTGCTCTTCAGCGGCTTGACGATCTCGATGAGCGGATCGTGGGCGTACAACGTCGCCCTGGTGGTCTTCGTCTTCGACGCGACGCACTCGCCCGGGTGGGTTGCGGCGGCGTCGATGACCCGCTTCCTCACTGCTCTCGTCGCAAGCCCGTTCGGTGGGCTGATCGCCGATCGCAGGGAACGGGTGCGCCACATGGTGACACTCGACACCGGCGCACTCGTGCTCCAGGCCCTCCTTGCGGTTGTCGCCGCCGTGAACGGCCCCGTCGTCCTGGCGATCGTGCTTGCGGCGCTCACATCGGTGACGACCTCGTCCTATGACCCAGCCGCGCGTGCGACGACGCCGGCGGTGGTCGGCGAGGAGCACCTGGCCGCTGCCAACAGCGCCCAGTCAGCGGTGGAGAACCTCTCCATCATCGTCGGTCCGGCGATCGCCGGGCTGCTCCTCCTGTTCAGTCCTCCTGCCGTCGTGTTCGCCCTCAATGCCGCCACCTTCGGTCTCTCGGCGGTGCTGGTCAGCCGCATGCACACTCGGAGCCGGGCCGCCGACATCACCGAGGGGGGCACCGCCGGTCCGCTCAAGCAGATGGCTGCGGGGATGCGAGCGTTCGTGTCATCCTCGTCAGTAACGCTGCTGGCGGGCTTCAGCATCCTCGCGAGCTTCGTATACGGCACTGACACCGTGCTCTTCGTGGTCGTGAGCAGGGACCAATTGGGCACCGGGAGCTCGGGCTACGGATACCTCCTCGCTGCACTCGGCGCGGGTGGGATCCTCATGGCAGGATTCATGAATCGAATCGCGTCTGCCCGCCGCCTCGGTGGGATCATCGTGATCGGGATGGCCGTGTACTGCCTTCCCACCGCGCTCCTGACGGTTGTGCATTCGCCCTGGATCGCCTTCCTGCTCGAGGTTGTCAGAGGCGGCGGCACGATCGTTGTCGACGTCCTGGCGATCACGGCATTGCAGCGACTCGTCCGTCCCGACGTCGTTGCCCGCGTCTTTGGTGTCTTCTTCGCGCTCGTGCTCGGAGCGATCTCGCTTGGGGCGCTGCTCATGCCCATCCTCCTCGGCAGCGTGGGGCTGAACGCAACGCTCCTGATCATGGGATTTGCCATCCCGGCGGTGACGGTTGCCGCATATCCGTGGATCCGGGTCCTCGATGCCAGGGCGGCTCGCGAGCTCTCAGCGATCGAGCCAAGGATCGTCGCCCTGCAGGCGCTCGACATCTTTGCGGGCGCGACGCGCGCCGCGATAGAGCGCATCGCGAAGTCAGCGGTCGAGCAACGGATCGACGCGGGCACCGTGCTCATCCAGGAAGGCGCGGACGCGGACGACTTCTTCGTGCTCATCGACGGCGAGGTCGGCGTGACGGCCGCGGGGGAGGCCGGCGTGGAGAGGTCTCTCGGTCTCCTCACTCCGCCGGGCTACTTCGGCGAGATCGGCCTTCTGGAGCATCGCCCACGGACGGCAACGGTGACGACGGTCACGCCCTGCACCATCTACCGCATCAATGGCGCCGATTTCGTCGAAGCGATGACCGTGAGCACGCTGTCGCCGACGGCGTTGGGCAGAGCGCAGGCACGGCTGGCGAGGACACATCCGTCAGCGGCGCTGACGTTCGGGCAGACCGGATCCGACTAATCGCGAGGCGACGCCAGGATCGGTTACGACGACGAGCCTGTGTCGCGGGTTCGGCTGGCGCGTGCTGCCCGCCACACCGTGCCGGGGAGGAGCAGCGCAACCGCAGCCGGCACGATCCACCAGCACGACACGTTCGCCCGGCTCACAGCGGCGGTGACTGCCAGCGCGAGCACCACCCCAACTGCGACGCGCCAGTCATCACCAATGATGAAGTCGTACCAGAAGGCGCCGAACGCCTTCAGCTTGCCCGCAATCACCTGAGCGCCTCCGAGCGCTCGGCAGGTCCACGGGCCGCCAGCGTCGACGACCGGCGATGCTCGAAGCGAAGCGCGGCTACCAGTCCGACCGCAAGCAGCGCGGTGAGCGGGATGATGGCGAGCAACGCTGCGTCCGACCCGGGCCACTGCGCTCCCGCGCCCTCCGCGCCCCAGAACGTTCCGAACGACGTCAGCAGGGTGCCGACAGCGAACTTCATCGCGTTCTCCGGTACGCGCGCGAGCGGCGCGCGCAGGAACGCACCTGCTGATGCGACCAGAATGATGGCTGCCCCGGCCGCGATACCCGCGACCGGCACATTGCCGTCGTTGGTTCCGAAGGTCAGGACGATGAAGACAACCTCGAGGCCTTCGAGGAGCACCCCCTTGAAAGACAGGGTGAATGCGTACCAGTCGGGAACGATTCCGACGCTCTGCGTCGCTGCGGCACGCGCTGCTGCAAGCTGCTTGCGGAAGATCTCGTCCTCGTTGTGCAGTGCTTTGTAGCCGCCTGCGCGCAGGATGGCCTTGCGCAGCCATTGCAACCCGAAGACGAGCAGGAAGCCGCCGACGAACAGGCGGAGCGCCTGGATTGGCAGCGCGCCGATTGCGGGGCCCAGCGCGACCACCGCGACTGCGAGAACCACCACCGCGGATGAAAGTCCGATGAGCGCCGAGCGCCAGTCCCGGGCGGTGCCTGCCGCGAGCACGATCGTCGTCGCCTCGACCGCCTCCACCGCGCACGCCAGAAACACGGACGCGAACAATGCCCAGACGGTCACGCCGGAACCGCCGTGGCGGGGGTCGACTTGACGCCAATCGTGGCCATGATCGGAACCATATCCGCATCAAGACATTCCGCGTAGGCCACGCACCCGTCAGGGTCGAGCCAGACGCTCACCTCGCTCCCACGGGGTCGACGGGTCGAGTCGAAGACCGCGGCCAAGGCTCCCCCGGCGCAAGCCAGAACATGCTCGTAGCCGCGCCCCCGATACGCCACATCGACGACTGTTCCGGGCAGCGCGTTGGCGGAGATCTCGCTTCCCGGAAGCACTCGAGTCGCCGCCGGTCGAACCAGGATGCGGACCCGAGTCCCAACCACGACGGAGCCGGAGCATCGCACTCGGACTCGGCGCCCGGCCACGTCGATGATCGCGTGACCGCCCTCGATACCTTTCACTTGCCCCAGCAACTCACCGGCAGTTCCCGTGAATCGCGCCACAAACAATGTCGCGGGCTGGCGGTAAATCTGCTCGGGAGGTCCAATCTGGACCATCTCACCTTGGTCGAGTACGGCGATGTCGTCTGCCAGCGCGAAAGCCTCGGCCTGATCGTGTGTGATGTAGACGACCGTCGCTTCACTGTCCCGCGCGATGGTGGCGATCTGCACGCGGAGCCGCTCCCTCAGGTCGGCGTCCAGATTGGAGAGTGGCTCGTCAAACAGCAGGAGTCCGGGTCGTGCGACCACGGCGCGAGCAAGCGCGACTCGTTGCTGCTGCCCCCCGGATAGTTCGTGGGGGTAGCGGTCGGCGAGGAGGGCGAGCCCTACCTCCTCGAGCGCGTTCTGGGCTCGGTGACGAGCCACGTCGCCCGGAAGTCGGCGCCGTCGGAGCGCATACGTCACGTTTCCGAGGGCGGTGAGGTGGGGCCACAGTGCGTAGTCTTGAAACACCATCGCCAGATTGCGGCGTTCAGGCGGCAAATGGTGATGGCTATCGCTCACGAGCCGGCCGCTCAAGTGGATGGAGCCTCCGTCGAGCCGCTCGACCCCGGCAAGACAACGTGCGAGGGTGGTCTTGCCCGAGCCGGAGGGGCCGAGCAGCACGAGGAATCTACCCGCCGGGATGTCGAGGTCGACTCCGGCGAGCACGCGTGTCTTGCCATAGCGTTTGACCGCGCCGCGGATCGCGATGGTATGCCCCGCCTGCGCGTCGGTGTCGATCGGTGCGCTGCTCATGGGACGCTGCCGAGCCGGCGCCATCCCACTGGTGCGAGCAGCCGGAATAATCCCCACGCGATCGCCACCACGGCAAGCGCGCCGAGCACCGCGACAACCTCCATCGCGGTCCCGCCTGCGAAGTCGTAGTTCATCAGCGCGTGCTCGATGGCAACGGACACCGTCGGACTACCGGGCGGATACAGGAGTTGGGACATCGGCAGCTCAAGGAGGGTTCCCGCGAACACGAGCACCCATGCCGCGACCAGTGACCGCGAGAGAACCGGCAGCACGGTGCGCCTCCAGGCGGCGATCGGCCCGCCTCCGTGGACACGACCAGCCTCTGCAAGTGACTCCTGAATCTGGCTGACGCTGCCCAGGAGCACACGCGATGTCGCCGGGAGTGCCGTCGCGACGTAGCCGATCACCAACAGTATCGTCGTGCCGTAGAGCTGGATGCCCACCTCGCTGAAGAAGGGCAGGTTGAACGTGAAGATGTATCCGGCCGCGAAGACGATGCCTGGCAGGGCAACTGCCGCCAGGAGCGACATGTCGAGCACCCTCGCACTCACCCCGCGGCCGCGCCGCGAGAGAACTCTCGCCGACACCGCCGCCAGGACGATGGTGATCGTTGCCGTGACCGCAGCGAGCTCGCTTGAATAGACGAGGGGGTCGCGTAGGGTCGGGCTACTCAGGACGCGTCCGTAGTTCGACAGAGTCAGACCGTGGCTCGTGATCAGTGACCCAAGTCCGTTGATCAGCGACGCTGAGACCGCTCCGAACGCCGGCACACCGATACCGATAGTGGCCACGAAGAGCATGGCAGCCAACCCCGCGACCCTGGCGGCGCGCGAGAGGCTCAGGCGGCGCGCGGGCCGGCTCCTGCCGCTGAGGACGCGATAGCTGCGGGTCCGCAGGGCCCGGTTCTGCGCAAGTAATGCCAGCACAACGAAGCCCATCAGGATCCATCCCACCGCTGCGGCGATGGAGAACTGGATGGGAAAGGCCTGCACCGCGTTGTAGAGCGTGTAGGTTGCGACCGGGAAGTACGCGTCGTTGGCGAGTGTGGCGGCGACACCGAAGTCACTCACCGACTCCGCAAACACGATTGCCAGTGCCGACCACATCGCCGGCGCGAGGAGCGCGACCAGGATCCTTGCCGCGGCGATCGGCCCACCACCATGGACGCGGACGGCTGATTCGAACTCCTCGCCGAGCCCGCGCAGTGCCCCGGAGATGGCCAGGAAGGCAAAGGGAATTCCCTTTGCCGAAAGGACGACGATGACGCCAAAAGGGCCGTAGAAGAGACTCCGGAATCCATCGAGGTGGATCCCCGCGACGTCGAGTACGCCAGACGGCTCGAGCAGCCGTTCCCAGCCAAGGGCAACCAGGTATGACGGCGCCAGGAGGAGTGCGAACATGACGCCGGTCCACACGCGCCGCCCCGGGAGATCGGTGCGGATCACGAGCCAGGCAACGCCGAAACCGGTGGCGGTGGCTGCCAGTGCACTCATGACCCCGATCAGCAGGGAATCGATGACGCCTTGGAGCAGCGATCCGGAGAAAGCCTGCGTGAACCCGGAGAGCGTGAACCATTCGGGCCCCTGGTCGAACAGTCGCGGCGAGAACGCGACAGCAAGGAACAGAACGACCGGGAGGCCGAGGACGACAACGATCAGCACCCAGAAGCCGGCAAGCGGGGCTCCGCGGAATCGCGAGAGCGCAAGCCACAACCGGTCGCTCCGGCCCTGACGCCGTCGTGTGCGTCTTCGGTGTCTTCTTCGCCGCTGACCGGCATGGCTTTGTTGCTGAGATGTGGCGGCACCTGGCTCCTGGAGGCGCACTCGCTGTCACCACCTGGGGCCCGAATCTGTTCGAGCCGGGCAATAGCCTCTTCTGGCAAGCGGTTGGGCGGCTTCGCCCCGACCTCGATCGCGCCTTCAATCCGTGGGACGATCTGGTCACCCCCGACGCACTCGATAACTTGCTTCGATCCGTTGGGATCGGTGATGTTGTCGTGACCGCCGAGCGCGGCACGCATCGGTTGCTGACATCTGACGACTTCTGGCAGATCGTGCTCGGCAGCGGTTATCGAGGTACCGTCGATGCGCTGACCCCGGAGCAGGTCGATGCCATGCGCGGCGCGGTGGTGGGTGAGTTGCGCCTGCGCTGCGTACAGGCTATAACGACCAACGTCGTATACAGCCACGCGACGCGCCCCACCTGAACTCGGTCCGCTCCCTTCGGCCGTACGAACAGCCCGGCCGATGTGTCGGTCTCTCCGGCTGCCCGGGCTCCGGCCTTCCTCGGCTGAGTTTCGCCCCGCTGAGCGAACCAAGTGCTCAGGTTGGACCCTGGCTGGCAAGCTGCTGCGGGTGGGTCACGACGTGGGCGTACACCCGGTTGCCGCATTGAACGCACTTGCCGACAGGCCGAACGATTGCCTCAGCTGCCAGCTCGAGCCGGTAGGCGGGAAAGTGCAAACGAATCAAACGATCCGAACCGCAGGTGGGGCAAAGGATCACGACCACCACTGCGTCACTTGAACGAACCTTTCGTCTGTCCGCCCGAAGACGGTTCGTGAGGTCGTCGAAGGCCTACAGCCAGCGGATCCGGCGTCATCCTGGAAAGCGGATCTCGCCGCAACCGCGGCACACCCTCCTTCTCCACTCCCTTGTGCACCAAAGCTGAGGATCGCACTAATGGGCTGCGCACGAGCAGCTGACGGGTCCGCGCCGATGGCCGAATCTACGTACCTGTGGGTTCCACCTTCACCATTCCGTAAGGATGCCCAGGTACAAGTAGAGCGGTTATGCGGGAACCCACGCTCGAAACTGAGCTGCGCTCGCTGGTACGGACCTGGTGGGAGACCGGGAGGCGCGACGGCGCTATTGCTACGCGAGTGTTCGGAAACCGCGCCCTGACGTCGTGGGCTGGGCTACTCCTGCTCCCAGGGCTGGCAGTCGTTGCCCTCAGCGGCCTCGTCTTCGGTAACTTCTGGCAGCTCCACTACATCGCCGGACTCTCACTCATACCGCTCTTGCTTGTGAAGCTTGGAACCACCAGCTACCGGGCTCTCTCTTATTACGTGCGGCGTGCGGTATATCGAGCAGCGGGCGCGCCGGAATGGGCCGGACGTCTCCTAGCCCCGGCTTTGATTGTGAGCACGATCATCGCCATGGGCACTGGGATATGGATGTGGTCGCAACAGAGCGAGGCGCAGCCATGGGCGAAGCTTCATGTGCTCTCGGTGCTCGCCATGGGAGCCTGCGTTGGGCTTCATCTGCTGCTGCGCACGCCAATCTCGCTGCAAGCCGTCGCCCGAGACGGAGTCGCGGCATTGCAGCACAACGTGCCGCGCATCCGCATTGCCCTGGTCGGGATAGCGCTCGCAATCGGGCTCATCGTTGGCCTCGCCGGCGGCGCCAGATCCCCGTTTCCGAGCCGCTCGACTCGCGCCGGGACCGAGCGGTCGAGTGCACCTCGTCGCGCCTCTGATCTTGCGTCTGGACCTCTCCATCCAACGTCAGGCTCGCATTCGCGGGCTCGTCTCGCTTGAACATGTCGTGGAGTGCCCGTGCGAGGTCGCTTGGAACCGTGAAGCATTCACGACTGCAATGGGATTAGGGCATGGGCGAGGCGCTGGTAAGCGGTCGCGATCACGGCGCCGAAGCTCCTCGACTCGCGGTGCGCTCGTCTCGCGCGTCGACATGAGCAATCAGCAACTTCCGGGTACGGAGCCGGCGATTGAACACGACAGCCCACCCTCCTTGGAGGTAGCCCAGGGTGCCGCAGCAGCCGTTGCGATCGGCCCCGCGCGACTCGGAGGGCAGGCCACCGCTGCCGTCCGGCGCTCGCTCCGCGTTCCTCGTTCCTGGGGACTCCGGCCCGCCGACGTCACGTTGATTGTGTTTGCCAATGCCTCGCTGATCGTCGGCATGTGGGTGCGTCATGGCCAGCTGCCCAACCCGGGCAATGCAGGCGCGGTGCTGTCTGCCGCCGGGCAGCTCACCGCACTTCTCGGCACATATTCCGCACTGGTTCAGGTGGTGTTGATGTCGCGCAGCCCGTGGCTGGACCAACTCTTCGGCATCGACCGCATCGCCGGATGGCATCGCTGGCTGGGCTTCGCCACGGTCTTCCTGATCTGCGGCCATGTGGTCTTCACGACGGCCGGGTACGCGGTCAGTAATGGGCACTCCTTCTTCGCCGAGACGTGGACCTTTCTCACCACATATCAGTTCCTCGTCCCGGCGTATGTCGCCACCGCACTGTTCGTCCTCATCGCCGTGGTCTCCGTCCGGGCCGCCCGCCGTCGGCTGTCCTACGACACGTGGCACTTCATCCATCTCTACATCTACCTGGCGATTGCACTGAGCTTTGGTCACCAGCTCGCCGTCGGCACCGACTTCGAGCGTGACCCCGCGGCGGTCGGATACTGGCTGGCGCTCTACGTTGTCGCCGCGCTGCTCGTCCTCACCTTCCGGGTGCTGATCCCCGTCCGCATGATGGTGCGTCACGGGCTTCGGGTTGACGCCCTGGTCGAGGAGGCACCAGGAGTCATCTCCATCTACATCACCGGCCGCAACCTCGCGGAGTTGCCGATGCGTGCCGGTCAGTTCTTCAAGTTCCGCTTTCTGGCACGGGGAATCTGGTGGCGTGTCCACCCGTTCTCGCTGTCCGCCGCACCCAATGGCGAATACGTGCGCATCACCGTCAAGCAACTCGGCGACTTCACCAAGGCAGTGCGGCACCTCAAGACGGGTACCCCTGTGATCGTGGAGGGGCCATACGGCATCTTCACCTCGCTGCGCCGCCGGCGTCCGCGGGCGCTGCTGATCGCGGGCGGTATCGGCATCACCCCGCTTCGGGCTTTGCTCGAGGAGATGCCGCAGCGGAAGAACGGCATCATCCTGCTCTATCGCGCCAGGTCGTGGCGCGACGTCGTTTTCAAGGCTGAGCTCGACGAGCTGATCCAGGCGCGCGGCGGCGAGGTCCACTACATCATTGGGCGTCGAGGCAGCGAGATCCATCTGTATCCGCTCGCGCCCAAGTACCTGCGCACCGTGGCTCCAGACCTACGCGAGCGGGACATCTTCGTCTGCGGTCCCAAGGAGATGATCGAGGGTGTTGACGAGAGCTTGGCAGCCCTGGGCGTTCCTGCCGAACAGATCCATCGCGAGCGGTTCGCATTTCTTTAACCTGAGGTCCCAACATGCCTATTCGCGCCGTCGTCGCTCTCGCCGCGACCGTGGTCGGCCTCTTCCTTTTGGCCAGCTTCCGCACTCCACCGTCCAGCATCGGATCGGGAGTGGCTCTGCTCCCCGCACGGTCGTCGCCCTCGGCATCGAGTACTCCGCCGGCCGTCACACCGTCAGGGGCTCCACCGTCTGGCGGCCGGACGCCTGCAGCGACCGCGACTCCGAGCGCCACCGGTCTGAAGGACGGTTCCTTTACCGGCAAGGACTTCCCCAACTTTTACGGCGATGTCCAGGTTCAGGTCATCGTTTCGGGGGGCAGGATCACCGACGTCAAGGCGCTGCAGTATCCGACCGACCGACCGCAATCCGCGTACATCAGCTCCGTGGCGATCCCCTACCTCCACGACGAGGTGCTCAAGGCTCAGAGCGCGCAAATCGACATCATTAGTGGCGCCACGTTCACCAGCGAGAGCTACACACAGTCCGTGCAGTCAGCATTGGCCGGGGCCTGAATGGTGTCTTCCCTCGCACCGCCGCCGAGGAACGTACGCGCCGAGCAGGTCATGGGCACGGTGATCACAGTCGACGTGCGCGATGCCGACCTGCCCGAGGCGGCGATGGATGCGGTCTTCGGGTGGTTCCACGACGTCGACGAAACCTTCAGCACCTTCCGCATCGACAGCGAAATCAGTCGCCTATCGCGAGGTGAACTCCGCGAGCACGAGTGCTCACCCGACGTGCGGGAGGTCCTCGCTCTCTGCGAGGAGGTCAGAGTGTGCAGCAATGGCAGCTTCGACATCCGACGGAGTGGCGGGATCGACCCCCTCGGGCTGGTCAAGGGTTGGTCGGTGGAGCGGGCGTCGACCATCCTTGCAACTGCCGGGGCCCGTAACTTCTTCATCAACGCGGGTGGTGACGTCGTCGCACGAGGGCGGCCGGAGCCAAGCCGTACGTGGCGGCTGGGGATCCGTCATCCAGAGCGGGCCGATAGCGTCGCCGCGGTGCTCGCGATTCGGGATGTTGCCGTCGCCACCAGCGGCACCTACGAGCGCGGCGAGCACATCGTTGACCCACGCAGTGGCTTGCCCCCATCCGGGCTCCTGAGCATGACGGTCGTGGGCCCAAGCCTCACCTTTGCCGATGCCTACTCCACCGCAGCCTTCGTCATGGGGGAGCGCGGCGCCGCCTGGGTGGCCGGCATCGACGGATACGACGCCCTGGCAATCACGACGCAGCGTCGCACGGTGTGGACGGCTGGTATTGAAGCGATGCTGGTACGGGACGGCGCCACGGCACGCCGCGCAGCGCGGCCAGTCGGGTCCGCCTGACCACTCTTGTAACGCGCACCTATCCCTGCGGCGGTCGTCCATCCCCAAGACACCCCCCTAGACTTCATCGAACGACACGCTGCTTCTCGCCGGGGCCATCGCCACGGACGGCAGCTACTCCGCGAAGATCTGATCCCAGGCGGCACAGTCCTCCGGATAGAACCAGCGTTCGAGCTGCTGTCCTTCGCGGTAGTGGAAGACGCTCACCACGCGCGTCTGCACCTCGACACCGTTACGTTGCGCACCCATGATGCTCAGCGCGCAGACATGCTCGTCGTTGCCCAGTACATCGTGCTCGGTGAGCCAGAAGCCCTTTGCCCGGAGCTGGGTGAGCCACGCGACGAGCTGGTCACGTCCCCGGATGTCTCCCGCCATGGGGTGCGTTCCGGGAACGTGCCAAACAACGTCGATGGCGATAAGGGTAGCGAGTGCGACCTGATCGGCAGACCGGAATGCGTCTGCGGTGCGGCGATATGCGAGCGCATTGGGGTGCTCACCGCTCATCGGCAATACGATACGACGTCGGTCGAGCCAGGGCGATACCGACCTTGGCCGTCCGACGAGCTCCAAGGCGCTGACCTCGCCGCGGGGGAGACTGCGCACCTGCACGTCAGCGGCCAGGGCGACCTTCCCAGCCGTTGGCAGTGCTTCAGACGCTGATCACGACCTTTCCTCGGGCGTGTCCCGTGGCGACATAATCCATCGCCTGAGGAGTCTCGTCCAGTGGGTAGGTTCGACCGATGACGGGCGTGAGCTCGCCGGCTTCGACCAGGTCCTTGAGGATGGTCAGATCCTCATGTTGTTTCGCCACAAGGAACCGCCCAAGTCGCTGGCTCACGAATCGAAATGACACCATTGCACTCATCAGTCGACCAGCACTGGCGAACCAACGATTGCCAAACCCTCCGCCGTTCGGCACCAGCATTCCCGCCGGGGTGAGCACGCGGCGGAGACTTGACAAAGGCGTGTTTGCCGCGTTGTCGAGAATGAAGTCGTAATGCTCGCCTTGTCGAGTGAAGTCCTCGTGCGCGTAGTCGATAACGTGATCAGCGCCGATCGATCGAACTAAGTCGACGTTTGGCGTGCTGCACACGCCGGTAACGTCGGCTCCGAGCGACTTCGCGATCTGCACCGCGAAAGTCCCGATCCCTCCCGATGCACCATTGATCAAGATCCTCTGCCCCGCCTGAACCTTGCCGTGGTCGCGGAGTGCCTGGAGGGCCACGGAGCCTGCCATGGGAAGGGCAGCTGCCTGTTCGAAGGAGATGTTGGACGGCTTCAACGCCAGCCCGTATTCGGACGCTGACGCATATTCTGCAAACGCGCCACGGCACCAGCCGAATACCTTATCGCCTGGCCGAAACCGAGTCACGCCGGCGCCGACGGCTTCAACGTGTCCGGCGACGTCCGTTCCGCGGATAGGATTCTTTGGCCTGCGCAGTCCATACAACGCCGCCGGACGTGCGATGTACGGGAGGCCACTCATGATTGCCGAGTCACCGGGGTTGACTGCGGCGGCGCAAACGCGAACCAAGACATCGTGGTCCCCGATCGCTGGCTTATCGACATTCCTGAGTTCGAGGACCTCGCTTGAGCCGTACCGGTCTTGGACAATCGCCTTCATGGTGTCGGCGGCGAGGACGGTCGTGGGCGCCGTCGGTGTTTCGAGCGTTGTTGCGTGCATGGTCTCTCCGAATGTCGTTGGCTTACGTTGTTCAATGAAGGAGGATGAAGGCCCGGCCGGGTTGCACCCGACCGGGATGATCGAGAGAAACCTACGCTGCTACTGTCGGATCCAGCCGACGCGCAGCTCCTCCCGAGTAGGCCTCGGACTGGAAACCCTTGGTGAAGAGCCAGAAAGGCACCACCAGTTCAAAGAACATGCCGGGGATCGTGAGCATGAGGCCGATGTGGATCCCGAAAACTTCAGCGATGGCTCCAGCCATGAGAATCGGATAGCCGATCAAGCCCGCAATCGACAGGAATCGGGGGATCAAGCGGGTCCGGAAAAGCAGCGCACACAGGGCCACGCATCCCGCTGCAAGTGTCATCTCGCCAAACTGGTAGAACATTGCGTTCGTGTGAACGAGGGCTGATCCATGGGCCATGGCCGTCGCCCCGTCAAGGCCATGCTTGCCACTCAGGGGAACGATCATCAGCAAAGCGACCGCTCCGACGTCAAGCAGGGTTACCTCAACAATCATTGTTGCCAGGTAGCCAAGCGCAGTTCGTCTGCTGTGCTTCCCCAGAATCGGAAAGAAGAGGATCCCCTTGCCTAGGTCCACCAAGGTATTCAGCAACATCAGGATCGCTCCGATGATGAGGACAGTCGCGTGTGCGGCAATCGACGCGAGAAAGTGCGGCCCGCCGGTCGCGGATGTGGCGAGTGCGGAGCCTACTCCGTAGACGAGGAATCCCGACAAGAAGAGCGCTCCGATCAGTCTCGAATACGTCATCCGAGAACCCGTGACGCTGAGGCGGCGACGCCGGTCCGGGACGGGTTCGGCGGCCTGTGACCTGGCGGACGAGATGGCTTGCTGCATCGAATCTCCTTGTCGGTAGACGATTGGCGTGTACTCGTAGGCTAGGAAGGCGCTCGCACCACCGAATCCGGGCGAGTACGTAGCTGGCACTTAGAGAAGCCGCGAACCATCTTTTCCTCGGGCGTGGAGATTCAGTCACCAGAGATGTGCCGTCCCCGACACCGACCGTAACGCATAGTCATGAGCGCACTACGTACAGGCTCAGTGTTCCCCTAGATGTCGGGACCTCGATCGTTGTGGATCATGGGAGCCATGTCGCATTTCTTGGTGGAGATCCTCATGAGCGATGCCGCGCAGCTCGAGCGGGCCGCACGGATGTTGGACGCAGCTCAGATTCGGCTGCTGAGAAGAGCGGCCGCTACCCGCACGATCATTGCGGGTCACTGTTCCGACGGCGGCCAGCTGGTTTGCCTCATAGAAGCAGCCGACCTCGAGACCGTGAGACGCCTCATCAGCATGGCGTTCCTCCCTCCCGGGCGGATCCGCGAAATCAACCCCATCACCGGTAGCCCGAGCTGACCCTGTTCGCAGATGGAACGCATCAGAGGCCGGCTATCGCCCAGTCGATACCCACGAGGCAATCTGGGCCCTGGAGTTGAAGCCCAGCTTGTTGAGAATGTTGTAGACGTGGGTTTCCACGGTGCGCTCGGAAAGGAATAGGCGACTAGCGATCTCTTTGTTGCTGAGTCCTCCGGAAACGAGCGCGGCGACCTCTCGCTCGCGTTTGCCCAGCGGGTCGGTGGTGTCCTCGGTCGCGTGGCCAGTGTCTCGCTTGACCTTCTCGTCGAGCGCCAGGGCCAAGGCTGCCTCAGCATCGAGATGCAGTCCATCTTCGAATGCGGTCTTGTAGCGTTCATCACCGAGCTCGGCCTTGGCGATCTGCTGCGCCTGTTCCATCAAGGGAGTAATCAGTGGGTTGATGAGGGCTCCGGTGTCGCGACGCAGCATCTCCGAGGCACCCAGGAGCTTTGCGGAACGCTGCCTCTGCCCCGCCATCGCCGCATAGCACGCGAGCGCTTGCACCCGTAGTACGAGCCCAGGACGGTCGTCGATGACGAGCGATGCACGCAGCGCTTCGGTCAACGCGGCCCCCGCCGCAGCGTGATCCCCGAGCATGAGTGAGCCGACTCCGGCACTGGTGAGGTGGGTGCTGAGCATGTAGAGCTCGTGATGCTCCCGGCAGCGCGCCGCAGCGCTGAGTCCGAGATCGCGCATCCGGACGAAGTCCCCATCGACGAAGGCAATCAGAGCTTCGGATTGGGCCGCCGCGGCGAAAGGGATGTCGCCGCCAACAACGTCTGCAAGCGACATCGCCTCAGCCGATGACGCGCGAGCAGCGGACACCTTGCCTGCCATGACCTGCAGGGCCGACTGGATCGCGAGAATCCGCACCAGCAACTCGTGAGCTTGAAGGCGGCGTGCGATCGCAGAGGCCTCCGCGACCGTGTCAAGTCCGGCGGCTTGGTCGCCCTGCGTCACGGCGAGGTAGCTCCGCACGAAGAGGGCACGGCCTCGAGCCGCATCGTCGCTGCCGCGCCGCTCCAAGAGGGCGTCGATCCAGTAGATGCCTTCGCTCAGAGCTCGGTTCGACCAATAGCGCCCGAGACCGGCCGCCATCGCCAAGCCGACGTCCGCTCCGTCAGGATCCGCGAGGCACTGCCGGAGGGCAGCGCGGATGTTGTCCGCCTCAACATCAAGTGTTTGTAGCGACTCGAGCTTCGACTCGTCATCTGCCTCGCCACTATCGAATTCGGTACGGCGGCACATGTCGGCGAAGAAGGAAAGATGGGCTTGCGCCGCTAGGTTCTCCTCATCCGCGTCGACGAGCCGTACCCGTGCGAACTCGCGCATGGTCTCGTGCAACCGGTATCGCGCCCGGACACTGGTTCCTTCATTGCTGACAAAGGAGCGCTCGACGAGGGCCGTAATGGCATCGATCACACTGGCGGATGTGACGGCCCCGCCTTCGCACACCTGTTCAGCGGCCTCCAGGCTGAACGTACCGGGAAACACGGCAAGGCGGCGTAGCACCGCTCGCTCGTTGTCGCCCAGGAGGTCGTGGCTCCAAGCGATGGTGGCCTCAAGCGTCCTGTGGCGAGGCTGCGCCGTGATGCTGCTTCCAACGAGCAGTCCGAATCGGTCGTTCAGCCGCTCGACCACCTGCGCGAGGCCGAGTGAGCGCAACCGCACCGCGGCGAGCTCTATAGCCAGCGGGATGCCATCGAGGCGGCGCGTCAACTCGACTACTGCGGCCTGATTGTCGGAGGTCAACTCGAACGCTCGGCCTGCTTCGCCGGCGCGCTCGAGTAAGAGCATGACGGCCTCGGACTGCGCGATGCGTTCTGGGGCTAATCGCTCAGTGGCGTCTGGTACCGACAACGGGGCAACTTGGACGACCTTCTCTCCAGCGATGCCGAGGGGCTGCCGGCTGGTGGCCAGGATCCGCAGGTCGCGCGCCTCGCGTAGAAGCACATCGGCGAGGATCGCGCAGGCGTCGAGGAGGTGCTCACAGTTGTCGAGGATGAGCAGCAGCCGCTTCGTGACGACGTAGTCGATCAGCCTGGACACCGGCCAAACGCTCGATTCGTCGCGGAGTCCCATCGATGTCATGACCGCCTTCGCGACGAGCTCAGCGTCGCTGAGGCCGCCGAGCTCGACAAGCCAAACACCGTCGGGAACGGCCCGTTGGAGGTCAGTCGCGACCCGCAGTGCCAGGCGGGTCTTGCCGACACCGCCCGGCCCGACGAGGGTTAGCAGACGCCCAGCAGAGAGACCTGCCTTGACCTCTTGGAGCTGGCGGCGTCTGCCAATGAAGCTTGTGAACTCAGCAGGCAGGTTGCCTCTGCTCGCCCTTGCCCTGCCGCCCATGCCGAGAGTGTAGGGGCGCGCTCTCGAGAGGGACTTGTCCGCTTGCAACCCGTACATGGAGACTCGCGACTAGGCTGAACGCACACCGGATCTGCCCTACCTCGGCCGCTTCTTCGCCGCGGCCTTGGAGCGCGCTATCTCCTCTCGATATCGAGCCAGTTCCACGTCAAAGCTCTTGAACCCGAACCCCTCACAAAGACACCGCGCATGCTGGAGCTTGAGCGCGCCCGTCGCCACTTCGCGAGCCAGCCTTCTGCCGTCAGCCGATTCGTGCTCCTGACTGTCTGCGGCCAGTGCGGCGAGCGGCTCACTGAGCGGGGTTCGTCCCTGTGCTTTCCGATCCGCCTCGACCACGACATGCACGTCCGGCCCGGCGAGCTTCACAACGTAGGAGGCTCGGTCGTCGTCGACGTGCAGTTCGAGTTTCACGCCACGCGTTCGAAGGAACGCAAGATCGGCAAGTGTGTCAGGGAAGTAGTCAGCGGCTATTTCCAGCAGCCGGCGCCACGGGCGAGCCGAGGACTCATAGCGGACGATGGTGTTCACCAGTCTCATGTCCCGCTCAGTATCCGGTACCAGTGGAGCCGACGACGTCGGTCACTTCGGCGCAGTGCTACGCAGCGAGGCCGCGCTTGGGCAGCGAAACCGCCGTGATAGTGAGACGGGATGTGTGGAAGGCCGACGCCTTAGACGATGAAGGGCATGAGCATCTTGGTCGTGCGCCGATACACCGGGTAGCTGTCTGGGAATTGCGTGGTCAGGTTGCGCTCCTCGATAGTCGCGCTATAGACGAAGTAGACCCCGGCGAGGGCCACGGCGATCAGCCACGCCCAGCTCAGCGCCACGGCGGTGCCGGCGCCGGCGACGAGGATGCCCGAGTAAATGGGGTGGCGCACCAGTCGATAGGGCCCGCTGGTCACCAGCTCCGGGTCATCCTTCTGTGACATCGGGGTGCCCCAGTTGCGCCCAATGTGTCTACGCGCCCAGATGGCGAACCCCAACCCGACCGCGAAGATGACGAGCCCCACGCCAGCGCGCCACGGATCCGAGTTGAGGCCGTCATTTTGGAAGGCCCCCAAGCGGATCAAAAGGATCGCGAGGAGGGCGATCACCGCCCTGATGCGCAGCTCGCGGGACCAGGCGAGGCGCCCCCTCTTCATGGAGAGGGCCGCCACGACCCAGTACGTCCAGAACCCCACCCACCCGACAGCGAAGACGAGTTCGATCGCGTACACGCGACTTCTAGCCTACGCGGCGTTCACGTCCACTGTTGCTCACCAACATCCACGCACGAAGGTGTCAGGCAAAGTGTCATTTGAGGTTGCTCGAAGGGGCTCTTGCTGACTCTTGGGAGCCCTCTTCGTGGGCTGTCGAAACGGCCTCTGGTGACAAGACGCTCGTGTGC
>CABDZJ010000065.1_pt1 | contig 39047 bp, 37 predicted proteins | sample 3132161 | NCBI WGS metagenome assembly CABDZJ01 (sample SAMEA5534340, study PRJEB31848) | metagenome | biome: tundra; feature: field; material: soil | place: USA | collected 2013-05 | depth 0.45 m | reverse complement strand
CTCCTTCACTGAGCGATCGACGAGGAAACGCTCCTCGCCATGAATGAGCGTCAGCTGGTTCACCGGCGGACTCGCGGCCACCGATGCAGTATCGCAAGGCGCACTCCTGGCATTACCGACCCTCCGGCACACGTGCCTGGCCGCAGCCCGCTCGACCCCCCTGTGTAGCTCAGGTCGCCGTCCGTGCTCGTCCGGTCGATGGGGTATCCCTGAGGAGCCGGGGCAGCGGGGGAACCCTGGACGATCGGCACCGCCAGCTCGAGAGGGCGGGCCGTCGCGAGCAGCAGAGGTGAAACCGCCCCGCCCGGTGGGGTCACCAGCAGGTCGGCGGCGAGGGCGCTGCCGTAGACCGCGCACAAGGTCTCCTGATCCGCGGTCCCCGTGTCACCGAGGACGAGGAGACGCCCAGTCGAATCGTGAACCGTGAGCGCGCACATCTGGCGTGCGGTGGCGAGGGCGATGAATCCAAGACAGCGCCATCTGGCGCCGCCGAATGACCATGCTCCGCCGCCTGCTTCGAGCACGTCGGCGCCCTGACTCTCCAGCGCGCCGACGATCGCATTGCCGCCGGGGTTGAGGACACCCTGAGTCACCACCATTCCAACGCTGTAGTGGCCAGGCAGTCCACCCAAACCGTTGACCGCGGCCCGCTCTCCCCCCGTGACCACGACCATGTCGAGGCGGGTCGTGGCGGGAGGCAGCACGCGCCCGAGGGCAGCGAGGAGCTGCGCCGGCGACGCGCCCCCGTCGACCAGGACCGTGCTCCCGTCGTCGGTGCGGATCAGGACGGCCGGAGAGGAGCTCGTATTCAACACAATGACGTGGAGACGGCCGTCCGATCTCGACGCAATGACCCAGGCCAGTCCGGCAGCGATGACCCCTGCCATCGCAGCCGCGAGCAGTGCCCGCAGGTTCATCGAATCGGCGCTGAGCGACGCGTCATCAGCGCGACGGTGGCGAGCGCCGTGACCACCCCCACGGCCTCGGCGGTGGACCACGCCGGCGGCCAGTTGCCGACCTGAATCGCTGCCCCGGGAACGGCGGCCATGCCGCTCGCCAGCGCGGTGACGGCCGAGGCCCCGGTGCCCGCAAGCTGGAGCAGGGCCCACCCGAGCACCGGGCTCAGCGCGCTCAGGATGGCGCCGGTGGCGCCGGTGACGATCATCACCGGGAGCATGGGTAACACCAGCGCGTTGGCCACCGGGCCGGCCATCGAGATCACTCCGAAGGTGCCCGCCATGATCGGTATCGTGGCCACCTGCGCGGCCACGGTCACGGCGAATGGCTCGATGGCCACCCGAGGTCCGGGAATTCGCCTGGCGATCGGGGCGGCGAGGAGCAGGATCCCAGCTGTTCCCAGAAATGAAAGCTGGAAGCCAGGGTCTTCAATCAGGTTCGGCCCGAGGCTGAGCATCAGCGCCGCAGCGAGCGCCAGCATCGGAATCGGGTCTGTGCGTCGCGCCCCCGTTGCCGCCAGCATCGCCGCCCCGGCCATCAGTGCGCTGCGAATCGCGGCCGGTCCTGCTCCGCTGATCAGCACGTAGACGGCAACCGTCGGGAGAGAGACCACCAAAGTTCGACGGCGCGACCACTCGAAGGCTCGAGCGATCGCGCCGACCAGACCGATGATCAACACGACCTTCAATCCGCTGATCACCACAATGTGGATCAAGCCGGCGTCCTGCAGCGGGGCTCGCACACCGGCGGTGAGCGGCTCGTGAATCCCGAAGGCAATCCCGAGCGTCAGCGCCGCCGCCGGCTCGGGGAGGGCTCGGTCGACAGCGGTGCGCAACTGCCCCTGAGCCCACGCGATCGCGCGAGGCAACGACGGGCCGCCAGCGAGCAGGACGAAGACCTGGGGTGAGACGGCGAGCGCCTCCACGTCGCCGCGTTCGAGCGTTTGCGCCGAATCGGCACCCGGTCGGCGGTCCAGGGGACGGAGACCGGATGCGTCGATCTCGACTTCGTCCCCGGGCAGCACCGCGGGTACGAGTGGACCGCTGACCAAAACGCCGCCGCTGACATGCCCGTCGGTGTCCGTGTCGGACAGGTGCGCAGCGTCGACGATGGCGGTGGATCCCGGGCCGGGGTCAGCGCTGCGCACGTATCCCACGATCACCAACGGGCGAGTCCCGAGGTGACCGCTGAGTGTTCCCGGCCCGGGGACGATGACCGCGGAGAGTCCCCGAAGTGCGCCGAGAACGATCGCCACGGTCACCATCGCGACCGTGACCAGCCGCCTCGGGGCCACAGACACGCAGATCAGCAGCGCCGCGGCGCCGAGGCACGCCAGCACAAGGATCGCGGAGTCGGGAGGCGAGGCTTCGTATGCGACACCGCAACTGAGAGCGAAAGCTCCCCAGATCGCAGACGCCCGACGCCCGGCGGACGAGCCGACGAGACGGCTCACTGCTGAGGCAGCACAACCCTGAGGTAGTGCTCGAGCCCGGTGACGGTGGCGGAGTCAACGCCAAGGTCCGAGTGGAGCTGACTCATCGAGGTGAACGGGCCCCACTCGTCGCGATATTGGACGATCTCTCCACCGAGCCCCGGAGGCATGCCCGGGACCGAGTCGAGTTCGGGCTGCGCGGCCGAGTTGATGTCGAGCTTGGCTGCGGTAGTGCCGCTCTTCATGAAGGGGACGTTGATCTGGCGGCCGTCGTTGACTCGCTGCGCCATGTCAGGGAGGTGGCCGGGATCGGCAAGCGTCGTGACGCCGCCCGCCGCCGCAATCGCGTCGGCGATGCGCGCGTCCGGGCTCAGCTCGTAAAGGCCCGGATGCGCCACCGCACCGCTGACAAATACGAGGACTGTGGGAGGTGCCGGCGGATCGACCGTCTCGCCAGCCGGCACCGGCGCCGCTGCCGATGCCTGGTGCAGCAACGACCAACCTGCGATGCCGGCGAGGACGAGCGCCCCGGCAAGCGCGAGTGCTAGACGTCGATGACTGACTTGTTTATTGGTGTTCGCAACCATGCGCGATAGTGTAACTTACGCAAGTGTTCGCCGCAGGGCGCCCAGAACCCCCCCACAGCGCCCGGCTTGCTCCCGCATCCCCTCTGGCAGCAATACTGCCCGTCGCATGGAGACGCTTGGTTGAAGAGCCTTGGCGAGGCGCCGCGACGAGTGAGCTGCGATGGCCCGCCAGCCGCGCCTTCGGATCAGGCGGGGATTGGCAGAGTTGACGATGCCTGAATACCGCACGGTCACGACGCTGATTCCTCGAATCGCGCTGGGCACGATCGTCATTCTCGTCGTGGGGACGGTTGCGACAGGCAACAACAACAACGTGACGACGAACGTCAACAAACCGATCTACCTCGGCATCCTCGTCCTTGCCGTTGCCGTGACGATCATCTTTCTTCGCAATCGGCACTCTCCACGGTTCGATTCAGCCGTGGCCCTGCTGGCATCGGGTGGCCTCGCCTGGGGGGTCTGGACGATCGAGCCCCCGAAGTGTCTCGAACCAGCCGTTACTGAAGCCGGGGCGGCGTCGCCGGCAGACGGTAGCGGAGCTGGCCGTCTTCGCCCACGGCGGTCGCGGCACCAGCCCGTTCGGCGAGCCAGCGGACGGCGCGGCCTGACACTGGGTCACCGAGGCCGCTCAGCTCTTTGGCGATCTCCGAAGCCGATGCTGACCCGAGCTTGCCGATCGTCGCCAGCACGATGTCCGGGGTCACCGACGCGGGCGTCGCCCTCCCCTTCGGTCCCCTGCCGCGGCGCCTGCCCTTGGTGTGCTTCGGGGTCGCAGCCGGGGTCCGTCGCGTCGCTCGAGGCGGCGCCGCCGCTTCGCCCGCACGATCGATCAAGGCAAGCGCCTCGCGCACCTCGCGGCGGAGCGTCGCGTTGTCGGCCTTGAGCTCGGCAACCTGGTTGACGAGAGCCTCGATCCGGGACACAAGCCGCTCTGCCGCCTGGACGACCGGCGAATTGGCGCCCGAGGCAGGATGGCGGTCGAGGGCGGCTGCGTCGGGCATGAGGCCTCCTGGAGTGGATGGGCCGGGTGCAGTCGCCGCCGTCGAGATTGCGGCAACGCACTGGCAGAGTCATTGTCCGATACCCAGCGGCGCAGCCGCAATCGGCTCTATTCGGGGACTGCAATCCACGGCTGTTCCGCCCGCCGCGGCCTGCGTGGTCCCGGTACCATGGCCTGGGGCCATAGCTCAGTTGGAAGAGCGCTTGCATGGCATGCAAGAGGTCGGGGGTTCGAGCCCCCCTGGCTCCACCGGTCCGCTTTGGGCCCGCGCCGGCTCGGTCGCACCGCCGGCATCCCCCAACGGTAGGAATTCGCCGCCGAATGGTCCCCCAACGGGATGAAAAACGCCGGCTCGCACCGCAGGCATTACCGCAACTGGATATGATCCGCACGCCTCACCCGATGTGAGGGCGGTTCAGGACAACGGCCAACACCTGAGCCGGGGCGGCTTTCATCCATCACGGGAGGATCGCGTGTTGCGAGTCAACAAATTCACCATCGGCGGGATCGGGTTGGGCGTGCTCGGCCTGCTCACCGCTGCCGCGTGCGGGAGTACGAGCAGTACTCCCTCGACGAATGCCCTGGCGAGCTCCCAGGTCCTCCACTTCCCGGTCTTCCAGGACCCAGGGACGTGGGATCCCGGTGAAATGGACGCAGAGGTCGACACCGAGCTCATGCAGAACGTGTTCGACAACCTCTGGCGGTTCGACGACAAGCTGAACATCGTGCCGGACATCGCGACGGCGATCCCGACCCAGGCAAACGGTGGCATCTCGGCTGATGGCCTGACGTACACCATCCACCTGAACCCCGCCGCGAAGTTCTCCAACAAGGATCCGGTCACCTCCAAGGACGTCCTCTACTCCTGGAACCGCGGCGCTGACCTCCACGGTGCCTACTCCTCGATCCTGAGCGCAATTGCGGGCTACGGCGCGGTGCAGACGGCGGCCGGCAACCCGCCGTCGTCGGGTACCCCGACCACGTTCCAGGGCAACATCGAGAAGCAACTCGCAGCCGGCAACTCGGCTTTCATGATGAGCGGGCTGACCGCCCCAGACGCTGAGACCGTGCAGGTCAAGCTGAGCAGCGCGTGCGGCTGGTGCCTCACCGCGTGGACTCTCGAAGGTACCGTCGGCGCGATCGTTGATGAGAAGGTCATCAATGGCCCGGGTGTCGATCCGGTGACGTGGTGGCAGACCCCCACCAACCTTGTCGGCACCGGTGCCTACAAGCTCACCGCCTACACCCCCAAGCAGTCGCTCACGTTCTCCGCAGTGCCGAACTATTGGGGTTCTCCGAAGCCCACGGTGAAGACGGTCAACATCGACATCAAGGATCCGTCGGCTGCCGCGACCACCGTCGACAACTTCTTCCAGAAGGGCTACGACATCATCGGGTACGGTGGTAACAGCGCGAACATCCCTCTGGCCAACATCCTCGCGATCCAGGCCAACTCGCGCGAGAAGCCTGATCTGCTGACCCAGCCCAAGGGGCGCACCACGTGGGTGAGCTTCAGCGTCGGCTATCCCACCGGCGGCCCGTTCACGGGTGAGTCGGCAGCCGCAAAGGGCTTGCGCTTGGCGTTCGACCTTGCGATCGACAAGAACGGGCTCGCCACGACCGTTTGCCACAACGTCATCTGCTCGGCGGCGACCGGTGGCCTCATCACCACCGGCCTGGTCGGCAACGGCGGTCCGAATACCGACCCGCTCGCCAAGTTCGACGCGACCCAGGCCAAGTCGCTGCTGGCGCAGTACGACCCCAATGGAACGCTGACCAAGAACCTCACCTACTCGTACAACGCGGGCAGCCTCAACGAGGGCGTCGCGACCTTCCTGCAGAACGAGTGGCAGACCAACCTCGGCGTCCACGTCAACCTGAACGCGGTCTCCGATGCGTCGATCTTCATCAGCAACCGGCTTTCGGGCAAGTACCAGATGGACCGTGACGGATGGCAGTTCGACTACAACCATCCTCAGGACTGGTACGACAACCTTTGGGGTGTCTATGCCACGTCGGCCGGCGCAAACACGAGCGGTTTCGACGATCCGACCTACGACAGCACCCTGAAGACGGCCGACGCCGAGCCGCTGACCCAGGCGCTGCCGCTGTACAACCAGCTCGCGCAGATCCTCCAGTCGGATGTCGTCTACATCCCGCTCTACTACTCGGTCGGCAACTTCCTGATTCAGCCCTACGTGAGCGGCGCCGGTTCGAACACGGCCTTCGACCACTACTGGAACGAGATCAAGATCCTCTCTCACTGAGAGGCTCTCACCACAACGTAATCAAAGGCGCCCGGCACTGAGCCGGGCGCCTTTCGCCTTTCCCGTCGGAGGGAGGACCAGGAGATGCCGACCCGGGGAACCCTCATCTACATCGCCCAGCGATTGCTGCTGATCGTCTTCACGCTGCTGGCGGTGTCGTTCCTGGTGTTCATCACCGTCCACAGCCTGCCGGGCAGCGCATTCGAGAGCGAACGTGTCCATGGCAAGGCACTGCAACTGGTCCTCCACCAGTACGGGCTCGACAGGCCGATCCTGGTGCAGTACTGGAGCTTCCTGACCAGCGCGATCCAGGGCAATCTCGGCGTCTCCTTTCAGATCCGCGGGCTCCCGATCACTCCGCTGGTGATGCGGGAGCTGAGTGTGAGCGCCGAGCTCGGCGGCACTGCGCTGCTGATCACGATCGGCATCGGCACGACGTTTGGCGTTCTCGCCGCGATGCGTCAGAACACCTGGGTCGACTACACGCTGACGTCAATCGCCGTCGTCGGGTACAGCGTGCCGAGCTTCGTGCTCGCCGGGCTCGGCGAGCTGATCTTCGCCTACTGGCTGCCGACGGTCACCAACGGAGCGATCCAGTATCCCGCCAACTGGACGGGCACCTACGGAACGCTCGTCGAGCTCTCGCTGCCGGCGATCATCCTGGGGTTCTACACCTCGGGCCAGGTCACCAGGATCACCCGAGCGGCGATGCTCGAGGTGCTCCAGCAGGATTACATCAGGACCGCCCGAGCCAAGGGGCTGAAGACCCGCGTCGTCACCGTCCGGCATGCCCTGCGCAATGCGCTGATCCCGGTGATCAGCATCCTGGGACCGCTGGTCATCAGCATCATCACAGGCAGCGTCATCATCGAGAATATCTTCGGTATTCCAGGGCTGGGCAAGGAGTTCGTGGAAAGCATCCTGGGAGCCGACTACAACGTCACCGTGGCAGTGTTCACCGTATACGCGCTCCTGATCGGCATCGCCAACCTCATCGTCGACCTGCTGTATACCGTCGTTGATCCAAGGATTCGATACTGATGGCCACCGCCACTACCCCAATCCTCGAGGAGTACGCGGGCGGCACAATCGCCCGAGCCCAGGTGGGACTCTGGCGAGACGGATTCCGCCGCCTGCGCCGCAACCGGCTCGCTCTCGCGGCGCTGATCTACTTGACGGTCCTGGTTCTCGTCGCGATCATCGCGATCTTCTGGACGCCGTACAACCCCGCCACCATCCTGCCGAACACGCTCACCTTCCTCGGACCCTCGGCGGGGCATCCACTGGGCACCGACGACCTGGGGCGCGACCTCCTGAGCCGGATGATGCAGGGAGCGCAGATCTCGCTCATCGTCGGTGTCGGGACCTCGGCAATCGTGCTGACAGTCGGCGTGGTGGTCGGTCTGATCGCGGGCTACTTCCGGGGCTGGATCGACAACGTGATCAGCGTCTTCATCAACATCTTCTATGGGATCCCCGGCATCCTGGTCGCGATCATCCTGTACCTCATCCTCGGACACGGTCTCGGCAATATCATGATCGCCATCTCCGCGACGGCCTGGATGGACATGGCCAGGCTGGTCCGCGGCCAGGCGTTCAGCATCCGCGAGCGTGAGTACATCGAGGCGGCTCGGGCCAGCGGCGCCCGCTCGGGCAAGATCCTCTTCGGACACATCCTGCCCAACTCGCTCGGACCGATCATCGTGCAGGCGACATTCGTCATTCCGATTGCCATCCTCACCGAGGCTTTCCTCAGCTATCTCGGGCTCGGGATCCCGAGCCCGCTCGCCTCCTGGGGATCGATCGCATCCGAGGGGTATGCTGCACTCCCCTTGGAGCCATACATGATGCTCTGGCCGGCGGTTGCGCTTTCGCTGACGCTGCTCGCATTCAATTTCCTTGGTGACGGTCTCCGAGACGCCTTCGACCCACGACAGCGTCGGTGACGGATCCGATCCTCGAGGTCCGCAACCTCAGCACCCACTTCTTCACCGACGATGGCGAGGTCAAGGCCGTTCGGGGGGTCAGCTTCAGCGTGGCTCCGGGCGAGACACTCGGGATCGTCGGCGAGTCCGGCTGCGGCAAGAGCGTCACCGCCATGTCCGTCCTGGGCCTCGTGCAGCGGCCGGGCAAGGTCGTCAGCGGCGAGATCATGTTCAGGGGGCACGATCTGCTCAAACTGACCCGGGAAGAGCTGCGCAACATCCGCGGACGCGACATCGCGATGATCTTCCAGGACCCGCTCAGCTCACTGAACCCGGTGCTCCGTGTCGGATATCAGATCGACGAGGCGATGTACGCTCACGACAAGATCGCGTCGAATGCTGTCGAGCGCCGGGGCATCGACCTGCTCAAGCAAGTGCGCGTCTCGGATGCGGAGCGGCGTATCAAGGACTTCCCCCACCAGTTCAGTGGCGGGATGCGACAGCGCGCCATGATCGCCATGGGGCTGTCGAACAAGCCCGACCTCCTGATCGCCGACGAGCCCACCACGGCGCTGGACGTCACCGTTCAGGCGCAGATCCTGGAGCTGCTCCGGGACCTCAACGAGCAGACCGGTGCCGCGATCATTCTCATCACCCACAACCTCGGCGTCGTCGCCGGCCTCTGCAAGCGCGTGCTCGTCATGTACGCGGGTGAGATCGTCGAGGAGGGTACCGTCGAGCAGATCTTCGAGTCACCGCAGCACCCGTACACGTGGTCGCTGCTGCGCTCAGTGCCCCGGATCGACGCCAACCGAGGACATCGTCTGCTCTCCATCGAGGGCCTGCCGCCGGACCTCATCGATCTGCCCCAGGGCTGCAAGTTCAACCCGCGCTGCCCGTTCCGTGTAGAACGCTGTTTCACGGAATCGCCGCCCATCGAGCAGGTGGCGCCCGCACAGCACGCGGCGTGCTGGGTGACCATGGAGCGCGCGTACGCCGAGATGGGCGCCGGAACGATCACGGACACGAGCCCGGGCGCAGCAAGCGGTGTGCACCCCGCCGGGCGCTCGCTTCCGCCCGCCGAGGTTCCCGCCGCCATCGCCGAGCCCGTCAGTGACTGACACGATCGTGGCGCCGGCTCCGAAGGTCCTGCCATCCGTGGAACCCATCCTCCGTGTGGTCAATGTGGTCAAGCACTTCGGTGCAGGGGTCGGCTCGTCGGTGAAGGCGGTGGACGGCGTGAGCTTCGACATTCTTCCGGGCGAGACCGTCGGCCTCGTCGGCGAATCCGGATGCGGCAAGTCGACGCTCGGGCGGCTGATCACCCAGCTCATCCCGGTGACCTCGGGCGAGGTATACCTCAACGGTGTCGACATCACCAAGCTGCGTGGCGAGAAGCTCCGCCAGCAGCGCAAGCAGCTGCAGATGATCTTCCAGGATCCGTATGCGTCACTCGACCCGCGCATGACCGTCGGCGACATCATCGCCGAGCCCCTGGTCAACTTCAAGATGATCAGGGGGCGCGCGAAGGACGCACGAGTACAAGAACTGCTGCGCACGGTTGGGCTGAACCCCTATTTCAACAATCGATATCCGCACGAGTTCAGCGGTGGCCAGCGGCAGCGCATCGGGATCGCCCGTGCCCTCGCACTCAACCCGAAATTGATCATCTGCGATGAGCCGGTCTCTGCACTTGATGTCTCGATTCAGGCGCAGATCATCAATCTGCTCGAGGATCTGCAGCGCGAGTTCGAGCTCACCTATCTCTTTATCGCGCATGACCTTTCAGTCGTCCGGCACATCAGCAACCGCGTGATGGTGATGTACCTCGGGAAGATCTGCGAGGTCGCGCCGAGCGAGGATCTCTACACCTCACAGGAGCATCCGTACACCCGGGCACTGCTCTCCTCCATCCCGGTTCCGGACCCACGGATCGAATCGCGGCGGAGGCTCGTGGAGCTGTCGGGCGAGATCCCATCGCCGCTGAATCCGCCGTCGGGCTGTCGCTTTCACACCCGCTGTCCAATTGCGCAGGTTCCGGGCGTCTGCGCGGATGTCGAACCGCCGCTCGAGCTCAAGGGCGAAGGCCACCTCGCCGCGTGTCATTTCTCCGAGCAGGTGCGCACCAAGATCGCCGTCACGAACTGAGCGATCCGCCGTGGCTCGGATCGCGGTAGCCGGTCGCGAGGATGCCGAAGGTGTTCCGAAGCCGCAGGCGTGTGCCAAGCCACTGCACCGCTGCTGACTGATTAGACCAGTAGGGCAGAATCCGCACATCCCCAAATTTCTCCAGCAATAGGTCGCGTATGGCACTTTCATCCACGCCATTACGCACAACGTGGTATTCGACCATGTCGGACGGGTTGTCCTCGTCCAGGGTTCCTCGTGTCCGACGCACCACGGAGGCCACGCCGCGTTTCCAGTTGCCTCGTGGCAGCCGCCAAGCGTAGTAACCGACCCGGTAGAGTCCGCGGCTCACCTTGCTCTGGCGCGGATACCAGATCGGGTCCTGCAGAGTCAGCAACGCTCCACCCGGCCCCAGTCGGCTGCTCGCTTGCGTGAGAGCCGCCAGGTAGTCCGGAATATGGTGCAGGACTGCGACGCACAGAATGAGCGAGAAGCCGCTTCCAACCTCTGACAGCGTGCCGTCCGCGTCGAAGACGCCGTTGAAGTTGGGGTTCGCACCGAACTTCTCCGCAAGCCGGGCAAGCGATGGTCGGGACATCTCGACGGCGGTAACCTGACATCCAGCCGCCAGTGCAGGCTCGGTGTATCCGCCATGTCCGGCGCCGATTTCCAGAACGGAAAGGGGCAGACCAGCAGCTTTCAAGTCCCTCAAAGTCTGGCGCAATATGCCGACCAGCCGATCGTAGAGGACGTGGTGCGCGAGATGAGGGCTCTCGGCGCGGTAGTCTGCCTCTGCCGAATAGACGAATTCTTGTTTCTCTTGCATGACGCCCTCGTACCGGACCCAGTAGAGCGGTAGATGTTAGGCGTTGCAACTTGGCGCTGGATTCACGACGCGCCTTCCCCGGCACACGGGGCACAGGATCTAGCCGCGCATGGACGCTCGGCGTCGAGAAGGGCGAAGGTCTCCTCGACCTTTCAGACGTGATCTGTCACGCCAGCGGTTTCTTGGCCTTGCGGCTGAACGCGTTGGTGCGCAGGGTGCCTCCGGCGTCCCGACCGCCGCCCATAAGATGGATCCTGCAACCGGCCGGCGGCCTTCGGAGGAGTCATGAGCGACAGCGACCAGCGTCCACGGATTCTCTACACCGCTGAGGCGACCGTCAAAGGCGGGCGCCGAGGTCATGGCGTCACCTCCGACGGCGTGGTCGAAGTCGACTTCACGTCGCCCAAGGAGCTGGGTGGCGACGGCGCCCGCGGGACGAATCCCGAGCAGCTCTTCGCGCTCGGGTTCGCAGCGTGCTGGGAGAACGCGATGCTGGGTATCGCCCGCCGAAAGGGCGTCGACGTCGAGGATGCCACCGTGACCGCCCGGGTCGGTATCGGGCGGATCGAATCCGGACGCATGGGCCTGGCTGTCGAACTCCTGATCACACTGCCCTCGCTGCCCGATCGCGCGGCGGCACAAGCCCTGATCGACGAGGCCGAGCAACGGTGCCCCTACTCGAACGCGGTGCGGGGCAACGTCGAGGTGACCTTGACGCTGCTCTGATCGGGTGGAACTGCACCGGTGGAGCGGGCGGTCGGCTAACGTCGACGCGTGAAGCGGCTCTGGGCGCCCTGGCGGATGGCCTACGTCTCGAGCTCACCGGCGGAGACCGGCGATGAATGCTTTCTCTGCGCCGCCGCGAGCGGCGGTGGCGATCAATCGCTCGTCGTCGGGCGGGGGAGGCTGGCCTACCTCCTGATGAACCGCTTCCCATACACGAGCGGGCACCTGATGGCCGTTCCGGTCCGGCACACTCCAGGCGTGCTCTCACTGACCGAGGAGGAGGGAGCTGCGGTCTTTGCCGCGACCCAGCGCGCGGTTCGGGTGCTCACCGATGCGCTGCATCCCGACGGTTTCAACATCGGAGTGAACCAGGGCAGCGCAGCCGGCGCGAGCGCGGAGCACGTCCACGTCCACGTCGTTCCCCGCTGGGCGGGGGACACCAACTTCATGCCCGTGCTGGGCGACGTCAAGGTGCTCCCCCAGGATCTCGAAACCACAGCCGCCAATCTGCGCGAGGCCTTCACGCGCCTCGGACCGCTATAGTCGTTTGCAGATGGGTTCTGTAATCAAGAAGCGGCGCAAGAAGATGCGTAAGCACAAGCATAAGAAGATGCTGAAGAAGACGAGGTGGGCGCGCCGCACGTAGTCGCGACGCTGTCTCCTCCACTTCGCCGTGCGCTGGTCGTCCCTGGTCGAAGGTGCGAACACGCGGTTCTCGCCGACGAACCCGTCCTCGCTGACAGCACGCGCTGACACGTCGAGACAACTCCAAGAGCATCCTGAATCCGGGCGGGTGGCGACCCGTCAGGCGCGGGCGTACGAGTGCAGCCCAGCGATCCAGAGATTGACGGCGTAGAGCGTGAAGAGGATGGCGGCGAACCCGAAGACGGTGATGATCGCGGCACGCTTCTCCTTCCAGCCGTAGGTCACGCGGGCGTGGAGGTAGATGGCGAAGATCACCCAGGTGATGAAGGCGAATGTCTCCTTCGGATCCCAGCCCCAGTACCGCCCCCAGGCGTGCTCGCCCCAGATGGCTCCACAGATCACCCCGAACGTCCAGATCGGGAAGCCGATCATCACGAAGCGATAGCTCCAGCCGTCGAGCATCCCCGCCCTCGGCAGCGCACGCTGGACCCACGCCGCAACAGGGCGCCTGGCACCACCGCTGGAGAAGCCGCCTCCAGAGCCGCCGCCGCCGCCCATCGTCATCGTTGCCACGCCGCCACTGCTCACGCTCGCGGCCACGGCCGCCGGCGCCACGGCCAGCAGGCGGTTGTCGGCCCAGCGCCGGGCCAGATAGGCCATCCCGAAGAAGAACGAGAAGCTCAGCACCGCTGACGAGGTGGCCATCGAGGTCACGTGGATGGTCAGCCAATAGCTGTGCAGCGCGGGCACGAGCTGGCCGGGCGGAACGTACAGCATGTACGCGACGCCCATGAGCGCGACCGTCACGATCATCGCGGGCAGACCGATGAGACGCATCCGGGCACGCAACATGAGGATCACAGACACCGTGACGACGACGAACGCGATCCCGGTCGAGTACTCGTACATATTGCCGAGCGGCCAATGCCCGGCCTCGAGCGCACGGGTGAAGATCGACGCGAAGTGGAGCGGCCAGCCGACGAGCACCAGCACCATCCCGATATCGCCGAGCACCCGCTTGCGGAAGGCCAGGTGGAGTACAAAAGCGACCACCGCGAGCGTGTACGCGGCGACTGCTATCCCGAAAAGAACCAGGGACGCCGGAGTGCTCGACATGCCTGCGGCCGAGTATAGCCACCGGTCGCATGCCGAGCGCCCCGGCCGCCTGTCGCCCCGACGTGAATCCGGGCTGTAAAGGAATGGACGCGGGGCGTCCGTTTGGACGGCGCCTCCTTACCATGGGGGCAATGTCCCGGCCGCGCGTTTTACTCGCCGACGACGACCCGCGCGTGCTCTCGGTCGTCTCCCGCTACCTCGACCTCGAGGGCTACGAGATGTCGACGGTCTCCGACGGCGAGGCTGCCGTGAGGATCGCCGAGGCCGACCGTCCGGACCTCATCATCCTCGACATCATGATGCCGGGCATCGACGGCATCGAGGCCTGCCGGCGGATCAGGGCGAATGCCGCGACCGCGCAGACCCCGGTGCTGATGTTCAGCGCCCTGTCCGAGGAGGCCGAGGCGGCCCGGCTCGCGGGCGCCGACGGCATGCTCCCGAAGCCGTTCAACCTGCCGGCGCTGGCCGAGGCGGTCAAAACCTTCTTCGCGACCCGGACTGCCTCGTAAGCGGTTCGAGCCCCAGCCCTATACTGCAAAACGCCTCGGCGTGATCCTCGCCTCGGGGCGGTAGCTCAGCTGGGAGAGCGCTGCCCTCGCACGGCAGAGGTCAGGGGTTCGAATCCCCTCCGCTCCACCACCGGCCTTCCAGGGCCAGTTTTGAATTCGATTCTCAGCGTGGACGCACGCCGTCTCTCCGGGTCGCCCGTTGCCTTTTTGTGCAAAGGGCAGCGGTGACTCGGTACTATGACCACGATCTTGAAAAAAGACGGTTACTCGGAGCCACCCGCCGGTTCCGGAGCTGTGGCGGCGTATATGCGTCCGACCCCGCCGCGTCGCCACGGACCGGGCGCCCCCGCCGGCGGACGCACCGACGCTGCCGCCTTGCTGCCCGGGCAACGGCCGACCGTCACGGAGGCCGTCGAGGCCATGCTCCGTCGCCACGCACTCGACTGGTCGCCGACCACGCTTCGCAACTGCCGGCACTACCTGATCAATCCCTCGTGCCGGTTCACGCTCTGGCGGGACGAGGCCGGCATCCGCGACCTCGAGGACCTCACGGTCGAACGCCTCGAGGGGTTCCTAGCGGATCTCGCCAGCGTGCTCAGTGGAGCGTCGTTAGCCAAGTACCGGACCTACCTCCGCGCGCTCGCGCGGTTCTGTGCGGGCACACCCGGATACGAGGCGATCGGGCTCACCGGCATCGAACGCATCCCGAGGCCCCGCCAGGCGAAGTACAAAAGGCCGGAGGCGCTCAGCCCGGCGGACGTCCGGCGCGTGCTCGATGCCTGCGAGAGTACCCGCGACCGGCTCATCGTCGAGACCCTGCTCGCTACCGGCGTGCGGGTGAGCGAGCTCGTGGCGCTCCGGGTCGACGACGTCCACATACGGGATCGACCGCCGTTTGTGGTGGTGCAGCGGACCGCCCACAGCCCCGATCTCACCAAGAACGGCCGTGACCGGACGGTGCCACTCCTCTCGGCGCATGGCGGCGGCGCATCGGAGGCGACCAGCCTTGCCCGGCGGCTCGAGCGGTACATCGCCACCGAGCGCGACCCAAAGCGGACCAGCCCATCTCGCGAGGTCTTCCTCAGCATCACTCAGAAGGTTGGACCTGGGGCCCTGCCGCTGACGGTCACTGGCGTGCAGCAGCTGATGCAACGCCTCAGCGAGCGCAGCGGCGTCTATGTCCACGCTCACAAGCTGCGTCACACGTTCGCCACGCGCGCCGTCGACATTGGGACGCCGATCTTTCACTTGCAGCAGTTTCTCGGCCACCAGAGCATCGAGATGGTCCGCCGCTACTACACAGCGGATCAACGCGCTGCGCTCCAGTCCTACGCGAGACTCGTCGCCTCGTCGCCGCTGTAGCGCGCCACCGCGTGCTGGCATCGAACCACAAGGATTGGCGCACGCTTCACGAGAGTCTCGAACACGCGGATTGCCGCCCTGTCGCTGATTGGGCGACCACCAATCGCCCGATAGAGACAAGCTCGACTCAGACAGGCTGTGCGGGCGAACTCTCGTACCGTCCAGCCGCGTGCCACCACGGCAGCGCGCAGCGCACATCCATCGAATCGTCCCGAGGACGGGTCCCAGAGAGACACCGTCGACTCAAGGGCAGACATGCTCCGAGCATGCCAGGTTTTTGCTCACATACTGCTTACATTTTTCGCCGTTCGAAGGTCATTCCCGATTCCGACGCGATTGGCTCCGCCTTGTGCGTCGATCATGCCGCCACGCGCCCGCCCTGCCGCCGTGTCTGCGCCCTCACTCACGTCGCGAGCGTCGCGAGTCTCGCGTCTTCCGCAGGTTTCACCCTTGTAGCGGACATCGCAAATCAGACGCATTGCGCGCAAGCCGCTTGGCTCGCGACGTTCGCGCAGTCAGCGTGCCACGCTGATCAAGTGGATTGCGCGCGTCTCGCTCACCACGCGAAGGACGCGCGTTCAGCGGAGTTCGCGTCATCCGCAAACCCCACGACGGGAAGACTGCCGCGCGCCGATGGCCTGCGGGGTCGGACGCCTCAGAAGCGCCGCGGTGCTCCCTCGTCATCACCTCTCAGTCCTTCACTCACCGACCATCTCCTCTCCACTCCGACAACGGTACGTGCATCACACACCTCTTCGCGCCGCCTTCACCGCCTCGTGCGCACGCATCGCCCACCCTGACACGCACACAGTTGCATCGCTGATTCCGTTCAGATCAAATGGTCCGAAAATGTAGGCGTGATGTAGGCGTTTTCCCCCTACGCTGAAGCCCGTGAAGCACGGGTTTCCGCGATGATCTCGATCGGCAAACTCACCAGCGTGGAGCAAGCGGTGCGGTACCTCCGCGAGGCCGTTGCGCAGCAGCAGCTCGAGTACTACACCGCCCGTGGTGAGTTGCCGGGACGCTGGACAGGACCCGGTGCGGAATTGTTGGGTCTGCGCGGCGAGGTGACCGACACCGACTTCGCTGCGGTGCTCGCCGGCACACATCCGCGCACGGGTGAGGACCTCGGCAAACAGTGGCGGAGGCAGACGGTCGTCGCCTTCGACGTGACGGTGTCCGCACCCAAGGACGTGAGCATCCTCTACGCGCTCGGTGACGAGCGCACCAGGTCCACCATCCTGCGCATCCACGGCGAGGGAGTCAGGGCCGCCGCCGAGTATCTCCAGGCCAACGCCGGCTGGGCGCGTCAGTACAACCCGGACACCAAGACCACCGAGGCGGTGCGCGCGAAGCTGCTGATGCCCGAGTTCGTACACCGCACCGCCAGGCCGGTCACCGATCCGGCCGCCGGCTCGGTCACCGTCGACCCCCAGCTGCACACCCACATCACCGTCCCCACCTGGGTGCAGCGGCCCAACGGGAGCTGGAGCCAGCTGCACAGCGAGCCGCTGTACCAGCACGCCGCCGCGGCTGGAGCCATCGCCCAGGCGGAGTGGCGCGACCGTCTGGTCCGCGAGCTGGGCATCTCAACCGTGGTCGACGGCAAGGGCTGCTTCTCCATCGTCGGCATCACCGACACCCAGCGGCGTGAGTTTTCGCGCAGGTCGCTCCAGATCGACGCCGCGGCGGCCGCGTACGACGTCACCACTCGCAGCGGGCGCGAGGTGGCCACGCTCGACACCCGCGAGGGCAAGCACGAGGTTGCGGCCACCGAGGATCTCTTCGCCCGGTGGCATGAACGTGCCGCGAGTGTCGGGCTCGACGGCGAGACGGTGCAGGCGGTCCTCCATCGTGAGCCCGGTGCGCTGGAGCCGCGGTACCTCGACGTGCAGCGGTCGGTGGACATCCTCGGGGTGCACGGGCTCACCGCCCGGCAGGCGACCTTCACTCGCCGCGACCTCATCCGCTCCGTGGCCTCGCACGCGCCTCTGGGCATGAGCCGCCCACAGCTCGAGGCGACCGTCGACTGGATCCTCGCCGACCGTGACTCGGTCCAACCCCTGCCACCCCGGCCACGCGACGGCGAGACCGAGTCCGAGGCGATGCTGCGCTGGACCGAGACTGGCCATGACCTCCGCTACACCACCCCGGAGATGCTCGCCCTGGAGCAGGGCATGGTGGCGACGGCCCAGGGGCGTGCCGGCGCGGGCGTCGGGATGGCCCGCGCCGACACGGTCGCGGCGTCGATGGCGGCGCGTCGGACGCTGACTGCGGACCAGCGGGCGATGATCCAGGAGGTCTGCCTCAGCCCCGCGGGCGTGCTGGTAATCGAGGGCGACGCCGGGGTGGGCAAGACTTACGCGCTCGAGGTCTGCCGCGAGGCGTTCGATGCCTCCGGTGTCGAGGTGGTCGGCTGCGCGCTGGCCGGACGCGCCGCTGAGCTGCTCGAGGAGGGATCGGACATCGTCTCGACGACGGTGGCAGCCACGCTCCACCAACTCCAGGTCGAGCGCCTGCCCTACGGCGGGGTGCTCGTGGTCGACGAGGCGGGCATGCTCGGCGACCGCCAGCTCGCCGAGCTGGTCTCCCTTGCGGCGCGGGACGAGGCCAAGCTGGTCGTGGTCGGCGATCCCTTCCAGCTCCAACCCATCGAGGCGGGCGCACCCATGCGCACCCTGAGCGACCACATCGGCAGGGTAGAGCTGCACGAGAACATCCGCCAGCAGGACGCCTGGGAGCGGGCGACACTGCAGCTGCTCCGCGACGGCGAGGCGCGCGCGGCATACCGCGAGTACATGCGCTACGGGCGCATCCACGACGCCCACTCGGTGGCCGAGCGCCGGGCCCAGGTGATCGAGGATCACGCGCGGCTCGAGGCCGGGGGTCTCGACACGGTCATCCTCGCCCGGCGTCGCGACGAGGTGACTGCCCTCAACGAGCTGGCGCACGCCCGGTCGGTGGCCGAGGGGAGAGTCCACGGCCCGGCGCTCAGCGTCGGTGACAAGGAGTACCAGGTGGGCGATCGGGTCATCTGCCTCGCCAACGAATGCAGTGGTGCAGTCAGCAACGGCACGCGCGGCGTGGTCACCGCCGTCGACGTCGAGCACCAGACGCTCACCCTGGAGCGTCCCGACAAGCGTCATCTCACCCTCGACACCACCCACTACGACGCCATCGACCGGGGGTACGCGCTCACCGTGCACAAGGCACAGGGGATGACCGCCGACATCGCCCTGGTGGTGGGATCCGAGGGTGCCACCCGGGAATGGGCGTACACCGCGATGTCGCGCGCCACCCTGGCCACCCACTACTACGAGGTGTTCACCCGGCCCGAGCGAGACACCCTCGGCGTGGAGCACTGGAAAGAAGAGAGCCGATCCGCCGAGGAGCGCACCGTGCAAGCGTGGACCCGCAGCGAATTGAAGGAGTCGGCGCTCGACTATCCGGAGCGCTACGAGACGACCGAGCGGACCACCGTGGAGGACGACCTCCGGGCGCTGGCCACCGATCGACAGCGCGCCCTGGTCGAGATGCTCAGCGGATCCGAGCTGGCCCAGGAGGCGACCCGGGTGGAGGCCGGGGAGGAGATCGACCGCCTGGTGGCTCAGCGTGCCTACGACCAGGTGGAGGGCTGGATGCGTGAGATGGGCATGTCCGAGGATGCGACGCACGAACTGCTTGCCCGCGCGGTGGATCGCATCGACGCGGAGGATGCCAACGGCGGGCCGCGCGACCACCTCGAGGGCAGGGCCGCCGCCGGTTGGCTCACCCCCGAGATCGATGCGCAGCTGGAAGCGGCGCAACTGGAGTTCGAGCACGAGCAGGGGATGTCACCCGAGCTCGAACCGTGGTGAGACTCAGTCGCTCGAACAGCCAGGGGCAGCATCGCCACCCGTAGATACGCGCGCCGAAGCAGTTCCTCGCACCGTGCGTCAGGCTAGCGGCTTATAGCCAGTCCATTGTGCTTTTCGCCGCAGCCATCCCCGCCGCTTACCGCCCTCAGCCGCCAGAACATCGTTGCACATGGCGACGCATCCATCGCAAATGAAGCCACCCGCCCCGGCAATCAGCGTTTTCACCTGCTGCTCAGGCTTGCCGCACCAAGAGCAAGAGTTTTCGGCGCTCGGCTCACCACCTTTCATGGCCGAGGAGTCTACACCGGCGCCTGATGCGTCAAATATATCGTTGCCAAGGCGACCGTCGCAGAGGCGAGAGCATCCGCCAATGTCGGCTTGAGCCGCATCCGTGCCGAGAGCCTCGAGCGGCGAATGGGTGATCGACGGACAAACCGGGCAACGGGCGGTAGTGAGGCAGTTTGGGGACCACCTACCTGCCAGCAAGGATAGCGATCCCGATCATCACTAGGCCAAAGACGAAGAAGAATGCCGCGATCATTTTGACCCACCAATCCGGGTACTGGAACCTGCCTGGGAGGGCCGCGTACAGCTTGTTGAGCGAGCGGGTGATAGGCCCGCTAGCGATCCACAAAGCGAGCCCGGCCAAGACGACCCCGGCACCGATGGCCGCTACGAGCCCACGATTATCGACGAGTCGCATCGAGGGCATTCTGTATGTGTTCAGTCGACAAGCGCGACGATCTCGTCGATTGTCTAGATGTGACCCGTTACGCCAGCGGCCATCGAGGGTGTCAGGGGTAGGGATTCGCGAGGCTATGGCCCGGACCGGATGAGCAACCGGAGGCGAGCGCCCTCACACAGGCCAGCATGCGCCAATGTCGCCAGGACGTCGAGGCGCGGGTTAGTCACGATTCGGCCACACGTCTTCACCCGCGTCGGCGTCACGCACAGGATCGCAGGGTGGAAGTCCGTACCCGACCCATGCTTTGTCGAGAATGACCCAGGCAGCAGGTTGGAAGTACCCGCGCTGGCTTTACATAACCGGCGCAATATGCTCGGGCGGGACGGCAGCCTGGGATATAGCGACGCATGGGTCAGTAATGGTTGCGCTCGTGACGTCGATAGCGACTGTGATTGCGTGCTTTGGTGCAGTGTTCCCCAAGACGGTCAAGCCGTTCTCTCGAAAGGCGCCGGCGAAATGGAACTGGTTCTCAAGGGTGGCATTCGCCACAGGATTTCCTTCCCGCCGATCGCTCGCAACCCGATCAACCGTTTACCTGGCGGGCTTCACGTTGCTACAGCGTTTCGTGCTGTGGCCGTCGGCCGCGCTGGCTTTCGACGTTCTCATTACCATTTCGGGGCTGGCGATCGCCTTGCTCGCCTCCTGGTTCGTCGTGCGCGCTCGCTTTCCGCATTAATCATTTCGAGGATCCGAATACGGTCGGCTGACAAGGCCAGCATCCGGCAATGTACCTCGACACACGTGATCTGGCGTGCCTTGTCTGTCCCAGACCCGGATCGTGGCGTGATTACGGGGCGCCGATCACTAGTCCACCGGGAAGGAAGCTGATTTCAAGCTCACCATCATCGTGGCCATCATCTCAACACTCAGCATGCCGCTTGCGCTCAACGGCACCGACGACGGTCGGCGTGGACGGTTCAGCAAGTGCGACGCAAAGGCGATGATCCACACTGGACGTGGACGAAGCGCCGACACGAGGGCAACAGCGCCGCTGAGCAGGTCGCAGCAGGCGGGCACGGTCGTTCGAGTGTCGAGACCGGTGCGACGATCCCCGGCTTGCATTCGCGATCGAGCCGCATGAGCACGTCGCCGATGACCCGGCACGATTCCGGCGAAAGAACTGCCTCATCTGCTCTCGGCCGGAGGTATAGTCGCGCCGAGGAAGCTATCCATGAGCACGCCCGGGAGAATCAAATCGGCTCAGGGCCCTATTCTGGCTGGCGGGCTTCGTGGTCGTCTTCGGCGGTGTGTCCCTGTTCGTCACGAAGGTAACCGGTCTCCACGACGCGCCACCGACCCACGGCCATCCGGCTACGTTCACACCGGCACCGACACCAACGCCACTGGTTTGCGCGTCTAACGAGCTGGGACTGACGGGAGTAATCAATTCATGTGTCACGGCCGCGCCAGACAGGACTTCAACATGCTCGGTCAGTGTCAGCGGTCACGTCCTTGACGCTGTGCTGCGCCTTGCTGGCAGCCAACAGGTGTTCCTGCTCTACATCGAAATCAAGAGCTTCTACACTGGTCCCCTCACGTACTACTTGCCACCGTGGCCGTATCGTCTCGGTACGAATGACGTGCCGAAGGTTGCGATCCTCCAGTCTTCGACCGGCACATTCTGGGAGTCGGTCGCCGGGGTTGTAAACGTTACCGGCGACGGCGGACGGTCGGGAAACGTGAACGCCACCCTCCAAGCCTCCTCCGTTGGCGTTCAAGCCTCCAATGGCAACACCGTCCTACCCGGTCCTACGCTCAGCGTTATGGGGACGTGGACTTGTCCCTAACTGTCAACCGGCGCTTTTGGCTTTGTTCGTTTAGCTCACAACCCGCGCGCCGCGGTGTCGAGCACGGATGGCGATGACCGTGCCAAAGATCAACAACGCGACGCCGACGCCCGCCAGACTCGCGAAATAGGCAGCTACACCCCAATCGACGTTGCAGCGCCTCAAGTAACCTGCGCGTGCATGCCCATCACTGTCCACAAGCACGGAGAGGGACGTTACCAAGTTGCTGTGAGCCCTCCTGAAGGGTCTTACTGGCGCTCGTCGTCGCCGGTCACGGCACGAGAGATCTTTGAGAAGTTACCTGGTCTTGGCTGCCACATCACCGATATTTCGGACGCGCTGTACGCCGCGGATCCCCTGTGGGCGGCGGCCTACGACAAGGAGGTGCTGACTCGCCTTGAGGCAGGCGCCGACTCCCGAGAGTGACGTTGGCCCCCCAGGCCAGCATTCGGGAATGTACCTCGAGCTGCGACGCCATCCTCGGACGGGGCGGCCCACGCTGCCCTCTTCCCCCAGGCTAAGGCGCTATTTGCGAGCGACGAGGCGCGGGCCGATGCGCTCGGCTAACTCGTCCATGTCCGCGGCAGTGACCCACTCGTCAGACGGTCGCTGTATCAGTTGAAAGACCTTGATACCGCGGGCGTATTCCGGCGGCCGAGCGATGACATGCACATGAAGGTGGTCGAAACCCTCCTGCTCGGCGAGGAACAATACGTACGCTTTTGGGACCTGCAGTTCGGCCTCGAGGGCTCGAGAGAGGGCTGGAACGAGCCACCCAAACACGGCAGCCTCATCGGACGTTAGCTCACCCACTGACCGAGCGTGTCGACGCAACACCAACACGAGCCAGCCCAGCCATGTCGAGTTGAAGGAGTGGGTAACACGCCAAAGCCCGTCGTCATAGATCCGCTCGTGCGGGCGCAAAGCGGGTTGAGCGTTGTGCTCACACGAGTAACAGCCTGGGACAGGTTCTTGTGCCACCAATGAATCGTGCGCCATTTGGCTAAATCCATATCCGACCCGAGTTCGCCCGCCTCACAGGAGACGCTGATCGCGCAGGCCAGGGTCTGTGAATGTCGCCAGAGAGGGCGGTCACCGCTCGGACAAGAAAGCATCGACCGGGATCTCAAAGACGAGCTCAAGGCCGTCCTCGTCGTCCCACTGCTGCCCGGTCAGGGCGAAGCCGAAGCCCTGGATTGTCGCCAGAGACGCAAGGTTGTCGGGGCTGATCGTGGCACGTACTGTCTTGACACGGGGATCGGTGTTGGCACGGCGTAGCAGCTCGCGGAAGATGGCGCGCGCGTAACCCTTGCGGCGATAACCGACATCGACTGAGTAACCGATCTCAACCATGCCGTCGTCGTCCGGGAGCCCGTGATAACCAGCGTACCCGACAACGACATCTTGGGTCTCGTCGACGACCGCCCGGGCGATCCACTCCGGGCTGTCGGCATTCGTTGCGAGCTGCGCGAGGCGACGCTGCCACAGGCGGCGCGCCTTGTCGGTCACGCAATAGTCGCTGAGCGCTACGCCGGCCTCGGCGCTTGCCCTGGAGCGGTCCCCGTCGTGCAATGCCCTCAGCGATCCACCCGACAGGCACCATGCGCAGGCTCTTCGCACCGGGAGCAGAGGTTGGGCCAAGGCCCATCTGATGGCTCACGAGTCGATGTTGCCAAGTTGTGCGGACCAGCAGAACCCGGGGGAGGTCGCCGGGAGTCGGAAGGTAGGCTGCCCTCGGTAGGCTCTACAGCGATGTGCGATGCCCAATCTGGCGTTGCCAGGAGACTTCTGGCGCAGGAGAGTTATGGATCGACTGACCCGTGATGATCGGATCCACGCGGAGGTTGGCGAGTTATGGCATTCGGTCATCGTGGTCTTGTCGGGTTGGCAGTCACCGCGGTTGCGGTAGCGGCCTGTGGCTCGGGTGCGGCCGCGACGGCGCCAGCAACTGCCGCGGCGAAGCCGCCCACTAGCTATACCCAACTGGCCGTGCTCGCCGTGACCGGTAAAGCCCTCTCGTCTTTTGACATCGGTTGGAGCGACCAGACCGGCACCTATTACCTCGCTGACAAAAGCAACGCTGCGATCGACTTCATCGACGGCCAAACAGGCTCAATGCTTGGCCAGGCCACGGGGTTCGCAGGCATAAAGGGCGCCCAGGGGACCCCGGGTGCCGCCCTCTCGGGCCCGAACGGAGTGACCTCAGCACCGGACCTGCACGAGGTCTGGGCGGGCGATGGCGACAGCACGGTCAAGGTGGTCGATGCCAAGACCTTCACAGTCACTAACACGGTCTCGACCGGCGGAAAGAAGCGTGCAGATGAGCTTTCCTACGACCCCAAGGACCATGTCGTGCTGGTGGCGAACGACCTGGATCGGCCGCCATTTCTGACCTTCATCTCGACCGCCAGCAAGACGGTCGTTGGCAAGATCGAAATGCCACAGGCGACGATGGGCTTGGAGCAGTCCGGATGGGATGCGGCGACCGGACTGTTCTACCAATCGGTCCCGGCTACCACGACCAACAAGGGTGGCGAACTGGACATTGTGGATCCCACGACCATGACGATCCGCAAAGTGTACCCCCTCACAAACTGCAATCCGGCCGGCCTGGCGATCGCTCCACACTCGCATGTGATGGTCGGCTGCACAGCCTACCCAGCCAACGTCCAAGTCGTTGACGCCACAACCGGCTCAAGTCTCGCCACCATCACCCAGGTGGGCGGGGTCGACGAGGTCTTCTACAACTCCGGGGCCAACCAGTTCTACGTCGCCGCGCAGGGCATGACCGCCGACGGCACGAAGACCGGTGCCACGACACCTGTCGTTGCGATCATCGACGCTGGCACGAACCAATGGCTGCAGAACATTCCTACGGTACAGCTCGCGCATTCCGTGGCGGCTGACCCGAAGAATGACCATATCTTCGTGCCACAGCGCGGCAAGGGCGTGGTGATCTACGGCGGCTCGTAGCACCTGCGGGCAAGCCGCAGCGGCATTCGGATGATGTTGACGAGACGGCAGCTGTTTGTGAATCAAAGGCAACGAGACCCAATGAGAATTCACTTCACGGCTACCCGGAAGCACGCCCCGGACCTCGGCGCCGTCCGCGGACGTCTGAATCGCGGCCCCAGCTTCGCGAGCTCGGCCACCGAGGCTCCCGCCCCGCGCTTCTGGCAGTCTGACTACGCGTAGGGCGAAGCCTCGCGCCGCGAAGGTCGAAGCTCGATTGCCCGTGGATCGCTCTTCTCGGGCGTACGCTCTCCGGATGGACCTCTGTCCGGGCAGCGGAGATGAAAACCAAGCCGTGGCGAATTTCTGGCCTGAGTGCGGCGTCGCGCTCCTCGACTACAGCGCCACCCGACACGAGGACGACCCCAAACGGGCTGTGCGGGCTGCCGTGGGGGTCCGCGGCTGGGTTGTGGGCCATGAGGTGGGCCAGCAACTGCGGATAGCGGTCATCACCGGTGAGGCACTGGTCGCGCTCGAGTCCCGGGCCAATCAGGGGGAGGGGATGGCGTCAGGAAATGTCGTCAACACCACTCGCCGATGGAAGACGGGGGCGCAGGTCAAAGGCCCTCTGATAGGAGAAGCCATTTACCGGGCCACCGCTCCGGTGATCACGTACCGGGACGCGGAGCCGATGGCCGCCAGGGGCAAGGCGAGTGCCGCGGGATCGGCTCGTACCATCAGGTTGGCGCATTCGTGACCACGCTCGCTGACAATCGGCTCGTTCGCGCGGTCGCGCGCATCCCCACCACCGTCCAGCGCAAGCTCCTCGTTGCGTTCGCCGGTATCGTGGGCCTCCTCATCGTCCTCGGCGTCCTTGGCCTCCGGGAGCTCAGCGCGTCGAATGACCGCGTGGTGTCGCTTGGGCAACTGCCCTTGCGGATCGCAACCTACCGAGAACTTCAGCTCGATACGGCTCAGCTCGGCGAGGTGTTCGCAGCCCGGAATAGATTCATTGTCTTTGCCGGAGGTGTCTATCCCAACAAACAACCCGCCGACAACATAGCTGTAACCACCACCGACGGGACCATCCTATCGATCCTTACACGGCTTGGTCCCTTTACAGGCGTGACCAGCCTTGGCTTCGTGCCTCCCCCCGGAGAGAGGAGCCTCCTGGCCGATATCCACTCGGAATTTGGTCAGGTCCGTGCCGCGATGTTGTTGAGGATCATTGCCGACGATCAGGCAGGAAAGTACAGCATCTACGATGGTGCATTACTACCAGCTCAGGATGTAGTGACTCACCTCGAAGGCAACGCGGAGCAGTTAGTCAGGATCACCCAGGCGGATGGAGCCAGTCTGATTGCCAAAAACCAGGCCTCCAACCTCGACTCGCAGCACCTGGTCATCGGCGTGGCCGCCGGCAGCATTCTGTTGGCTCTGCTTCTCGGCCTCGTCCTCTCCGGCTCGCTTATCGTGCCGATCCAACAGATACGCGCCCGGCTGGAGGCGATCACGTCCGGCGATTTCTCGGAACACGTCAGTGTGCCGAATCGCGACGAACTCGGTGCCTTGGCGGGGGATCTCAATCGGATGAACGACGAGCTGGGACGCCTGTACCGGGAGCTCCAGACTGCGAGCCGGCACAAGTCCGAGTTCCTGGCGAACATGTCACACGAACTGCGCACACCGCTAAACGCCGTTATCGGCTTCTCGGAGGTCTTGCAAGACCAGCTTTTCGGCGATCTCAACGACAAGCAGGCCGAGTACGTCGCCGACATCCACTCCTCGGGGCGCCATCTCTTGGCGCTGATCAATGACATCCTCGACCTGTCGAAGATCGAGGCGGGAAGGATGGAGCTGCAGGTCAGCGACTTCGCGCTCTCCGAGGTGCTGCAGAACTCGTCGGCGTTGTCGCGCGAGCGGGCCAACCGTCTGGGAGTCAGTCTCGCGCTTGAGGTTGAGCCGAGCATCGGCGTCATCACGGCGGACGAGCGAATGCTCAAACAGGTGCTCTTCAACCTGCTCACCAATGCGTTGAAGTTCACCGCCCGCGGAGGCCATGTCAACGTCACCGCCCGTGGCGATGGCGATGGTGTCGTAGTCAGCGTGCGCGACGACGGCGTCGGCATCGCCGAGGCCGATCAAGCCCGCATCTTCGAGGAGTTCCAGCAGGTCGGCACCTCCAATTGGCAGGAGGGCACGGGTTTGGGCCTTGCTCTTTCGCGGCGGTTGGTCGAGCTCCACGGCGGGCTCCTCCGGGTAGAGAGCGAGTCCGGGAAGGGCAGCACCTTCACTTTCAACCTGCCTCGGACACAGAGTTCAGAGGCTCCCAGGAAGGCCGCTCCACTATCTCAACCGGAGGCCGCAGGCGTGGTACGTCTCGCCACAGGACCCCTCGCATGACCACCCTTGCCGATGGGCAGTTGGTTCTAATCGTTGAGGACAACGACAAGAACCTCAAGCTCGCTCGCGATCTCCTCCGCTACCACGGCTTCCGCACCATCCAGGCCTCCGACGCCGAGACGGGCCTCCGAATGGCGTCGGAGTCGGCGCCTGACATCATCCTGATGGACATCCAGCTGCCCGGCATCGATGGGGTGACGGCGCTGCTCCGCCTGCGGGCCGATCCGGCCACCGCGGGCATCCCAGTAGTGGCCGTCACTGCCTCGGTGATGCCCTTCGACCAGGAGCGTTTTGCGCGCGTCGGGCTCGTCGGGGTTATCGTCAAGCCGATTGACGTCAAGGCGTTTCCCAATCAGGTGCTTTCCTACTGCAGCCGCTCCGTGAAAGGTGGCTGATGGATCGGACGCCCAGGCTCTTGATCGTCGACGATACGCCCCAGAATGGGCGGCTTCTCGAAGCCATGCTCTCTCCGCGTGGGTACACGGTGGCTCTGGCCTACTCCGGCTACGAGGGACTCGAGAAGGTGCGTATGGAGTGTCCCGACCTCGTCCTCATCGACATCTTGATGCCGGATATGAACGGATACGAGGTTTGTCGTCGTCTGCGCGCGGATCCGGCGACGCGACTGCTGCCCGTGGTCATGTTGACCTCGAGCGGTGACCAGGACAAGGTCGACGCCATCGAAGCCGGGGCCGACGATTTCATTGCTCGACCGTTCAATCAGCAGGAGTTGCTCAGCCGGCTCCGGTCGCTGTTGCGGATCAAGGAGTATCACGACACCATCCAGGCTCAGGCAGCTGAGCTTGCGGAGTGGAATCGGACCCTCGAGCAACGCGTTCAGAGTCAGCTGACGCAGCTTGCGGGACTCGACCGTCTGCGCCGCTTCTTCTCGGCGCCGGTCGCGGAAGTCATCCTGGCCGGCGGCGGTCGGCTTCTCGAGCCGCATCGTTGCGAGGTCACCGTTGTCTTCTGCAACCTCAGAGGCTTCACCGCCTTCTCCGCGGCAGCAGAGCCAGAAGACGTGATGGGCGCGCTGAGTCAGTTCTGTGAGGCGGTGGGCGTTATGGTTCAGCGCTTCGGGGCGACGCTCGAACAGTCCGCCGGGAACGCTGTCATGGCCATCTTCAACGACCCGATCCCATGCCCGGATCACAGTGCAGCAGCCGTGCGTATGGCGGTCGAGGTGCGAGAGCGGACGAACGCGCTGAGTTATGGTTGGCGCCTCAACGACTTCGACCTCGACGTCGGCGTTGGCATTGCCACGGGCTACGCAACCCTTGGTCGCGTTGGCTTCGAAGGACGCTTCGACTATCGCGCAACCGGGACGGTCGTCAACCTTGCCTCCCGCCTCGGCTCCGAAGCTCTGGGCGGCCAGATACTCCTCGCACCACGAGCCTACGCATGCGTTACCAATCTGGTAGATGTCGAATCCGTGGGCTCACTTCAGCTCGAGGGGTTTCCCGGCCCGGTCCAGGCGCATAACGTCACGGGTCTCAAGAGCGCGGCGCCGAGCCGAGGGGACCTGCCGACGATCGATCAGCCCCTAGCGCCGAACTCGTTCCTACGCGAAGGGGACTTCTGGTCGCTGACCTACGAAGGGGTGGTTGTTCGACTCAAGCACAGCAAGGGATTGCAAGACATCGTTTGGCTGCTCGCAGTGCCGGGGCGCGAAATCGCGGCCGTCGATCTTGCAAGCGGAGCTCATCGGGGCCCGGCCCGTGCTGCGTCGTCGATCGCCGATCTTGGTCTGGGCGTGGAGACGGATGCGGGCAACGCACTCGATGCTGAGGCGCGGACGCAATACCGCTCGCGTCTTGCCGATCTTGAGGAGGAGATCTCGGAGGCCGAGACCAACAACGACGCGGAGCGATCTAGCCGGGGGCGCGAGGAGCGCGAGTTCCTGCTCGCCGAGCTAGGGGCAGCGATGGGCTTGGGTGGGCGCTCCCGGCGTCTCCTCGATCCTGCTGAGCGGGCGCGCAAGGCGGTGACTGGACGGATACATGAGGCAATTGCGCACATCGAAAACCTCCACCAAGGGTTGGGAAGGCATCTACGCCGCTCTGTGCGGACCGGCAGCTTCTGCATCTATGACCCAGCGGAACCAACGGCCTGGCGACTTTCGGCACAGAATCTCGGCGAGTCGTCGCCGAATCGACCGTAGGCCGCCCCCCGACGCGCCGGCGGTGGTAGCCCGAGCCTCCGAGGTCAGCCGACCTTCTGGACGGCGGCTGGGCTCCGATCAGGTGTCGGGCCGGGACTCACCCGATGGCAAGTCCCGCGGCCGACTCCACCGCGGCAGCCGCGGCCCCCAGACTTGTTCACCAGCACGTCCGGGGCCGCGGAATCTCTGCCGCTACGCCGGGGTCACCCGGGTTGCATAAACGTCGGTCCGATTCGCATCGCATGGTGCGGCGCTGCAGTTTGCTTTCACGAAGAACGGTACGAAGACGTTCCCGACCGCTGTGAGGCCTTGATAGTCGCCAATTGCATAGCCGAACGACACCAGGGGGGCCGCTTTCATGTCGAACGGGCCCGCGATGTGCTGATCCGCGCTCCAGGCCGCACCGCCGTCGGTGGAGTCCTTGAACCACAGGTCGGTAGGAAGCGTGGTCGTGTTGTTCGGAGCGAGATGGCGGAAGTCGTAGTAGGTCAGGCCGACGACGCCATTGGCGACCGCCAGGGTGGGCAGAAACGCCGGACGTCCGGTCGGCGTGCTGACCTGCACCTCCGGCGTCCACGTTTTGCCGTCCTTCGAGCTGCTAAAGGCGACCTCATCGTACGCGCCGCCATGAAAGCGCGGCGACTGCCACGCGACATAGATTGCGCCAGTCGCCGGATCGATGGCCTGCGTGGTGGCAGAGAATTCGGACCCCACCGGCTGACCGGTATTCGGGTCGGTGACCCCCAACGCATCCAATGTGTTCACGATGTGCGAATCGCTCCATGTGGTGCCCTGGTCGTCGGAGGTCACGTACTGGATCTCTGGTGTAGAGGCGCAGGTGCAGAAGAAGAAGGTGTAGAAGTCGTACAGCCGATGCGTGTGCCGGTTAACGAGGATCACGTTGCCGGTTCCGTACTCGTCGATCCCGGTGGCCGCGATCGGACGCGGGGTGCTCCAGGTATGGCCCCAGTTGGTGGTCCGAGAGAACATGGCCGGTTGCCGGAAGTGGCCGGCGGGCGCAGAACGGGACCGATCCCAGACAACGTAGGCCGTGCCGGCATGCGTGGGGTCCGCTGTCACCGACGGTTTCGCGTTTACGGACACCGCGCCGTTGGTGTCGGCCTGGATGATCCGGAGGTTACCCCAGTCCCTGCCGCCGTCACTGGATGTGACGGCGGCAATTGCGGTCGGGCCGGTAAACGGGTTTGACTCCGACAAGCTGACCGCATAGGCGATGCCGTCAGGACCGATAGACACCCAAGGATCCGCGGCTCGCTCATAGCCGAGCCCTCCCGGCGCACACCTGCTGAACGGCAGAGTGGTCTCGCTCCACGTCCTTCCGGCGTCGAAGGAGTACCCGGCCACCAGGCCGCGATTGCCGCCGTTGGTCCAACGATCCTGCTGCCAGGCGCCGATGAGGTTGTTTTGGTTCGCTGGATTGGTCGCCACCTGCGGCCAGGTCTCGGCGTTGGTGTATACGGTCGCACCGTGCGACGGGCTGTGGCACGCGGCATACGGGCTCGCATCGGAGACCCGGACCAATTGTCCTGCCGCGCTCGCCACGGTCGTAGTGATGGCCAGTGCTGCGGCCGCGCCAAGCGCTCCCATCCAGCGATGGCTTGGGTGTGGCCGGTCCCTCCGGGAAATCGTGAAGCGGATGCTCATCGCAGTCTCCTTTTTCCTACCGGGTCGAACAGCTGTCCATTTGGTAAACATGACCCTCATGCCACTGAGGCTGCCCTGGGTCCAACAAGGGGCGGTAGATGGCCGCACGGCGAGGACGGCTGGCGGGGTGTACAACGAGAGCCCCCTCGGCCAGACGCTCAACCCCTGCCGGTCGGAAATGCCGGCGTCGATCCGACGACTACAGGTAAATAGATCCACAACTCTTCTGCGCCAGAACTCTCCTGACACCGCCAGATTGGCCCTGGCAATCGTCGGGGAGACAGGAGCGGGCCTGCTTTGACCCTGCGACTCCCCGCTTGCCTTGTTTGAGCGCGGCGGACCCGTCCCTTCAAAGCGGTCGGAGTTGAGAAAGCGGCGTGTTCGACTGCCTGCGTCCCTTCACGCGGCGCTTCCCAAGGTCTTACGCTCTGTCTGAGCCAGCCGAGGTATATTTCCCACACTAGGGACGCCGCGCGAGCGGCAACGGAGCATAGCTGCATGACGGCACGCCGTACCATCGCATTGAGGTACTCGGTGCTCGCACTGGGACTTTCACTCTCAGCTTGCGCGGCACCTAGCAATTCCGGACCCTCTCGCTCGGCGAGTCACGCCATGCCGGAGAGCGGCTACCTCCTACGGGCAACCGATGGGTCTTGGTACCTCTTCATTGAGGTGCGCAACGGAAAGGGCACAGCTCATTCCGCGACATATGAGGCTGCGACGAACCAAGTCTCCATCAGTGACGGCTCAGTCGTCTTGACTAACGGGGTCATGAGGGTTACCGGCATCGCAAACAACCCCTGGTTTGCGAATGGCTGTGATTGCCGCTATCAGCGGCTTTCGAGCGGTAGCCTGATCGTGTCGACAGTGACAACATCCGGTATCCAGCAATGGAGGTTCAACCCGGCAGAGACCTCAGAATACAGCGCTGGTGTACAAGCTCTCAAGAATGAACAGCAAACCCTGGCCAGCGCTGCAGGAGCAGAGGCGACGACGCAGGCGGTCACGGCTAAGGAGCTAACAACGTGCGAGCGGGTAGGAGGCACTTGGAGAAGCAGCTCTTATACGTACGCGTGCAGTATCGACTATAAATCGCCCGTGTACGGTTCAGTCTTCCATTACACGGTCACATTTGACGCGGGCGGCAACATTATTCCCGAGGCTTGTTGGGACACCGCATTCGAAACTTCGAACGATTGCCGTACTACTCCAGAATCGGTGCAGCAGGCTCATACCGACTGCATAAATGGCTCAGCAAATGCTGTCGAGCAAGGCTATTGGCATGCTGACACGGACATCTGCTCGTTGTGACGTCTATTCAGGCTGACGCATCGGGCTGCGAATTGAGTTGGGTGACTGTGATGATGCCGGAATCCTCGATCTGTCCGCAACACTCAGCTCGCTCAGGATGCCACCGCCTAGCGATTCCGAGCGCACACCTGTCCGTGAGACGTAGCCACCGGGCCGTGATCCCGGGTTGGGGTCGCTCCCGCGGCTCCTGAGGGTCCGAACCACACGAGCATCGCGCAGGCCAGCATCCGCCAATGTCCCTTGAGGCGATCGCCTATGCTGTTGAACTCAGCCTATCGGTCGCGGACGTCACCGGGTATATCGACCCTGGCAAACCCATGAGTCCGGTGCCATGATGGGCAGCGGCGGCTGCGCCAGTGCCGCCGAGGTGGATCCATGGTGCGACGGATCGCGTTAGCAGGTGCGGTGTTGATGTTGGGGCTGACAGCCTGCGGCACCCCGTCCCATGCGTGGTCAGGACCGATAACCGACGTGAAATGCAGCTACGCCGGGAAGCAGGCCAATCTCTTTATGGTGATGCACTTTGCTCCGGGGGCTGCCACCAACTCGCCGCTTGTGACCCCTAACGACCTCGCGGTCGAGCCGGGATACAAAGCGATCATGAGCCAGCCTGACCCCTCGTCGGCCGCGCGCGTTGCCGAAACCTACGGTTGGAGCTGCAGCATCTCGACACCCTAGTCAGCAGCCGGTCACGCGAATCTCCCCAACATCTGCTCGATATGAGTCAACGGGGGCATGTCGAAGATGTTCCGTCACTGACGTGCCGAGAGGCCGGAAGCTCGGGATTCTCGTCCTGGCAATGAGAGGGGAACGAGCCGGATGATGCTTGCCCAGGCGAGGGTCCGCCAATGTCTCTTGACGGGTAACCCTTCGGAGGGGTCACGGGCAAGTCGAAGTGGCGATCACCCTGGGCGATCGACGCGCCCCGCTCGGCACCGGTACAGTCGTCGCGGCATGGAAGACGAGACCCCGCCTGAAGCGAACCCCTTTCTTGAACTCCAGCGCCAACGACGGCGCCATCGACTTTGGGGGGTCATCAAGACCCTCGCCACCGTGCTTGCTGTCCCGCGCACGTACACATCTCGGTGGGGAAAGGCGTGGCGCGCCGAGTTGGGTCGTCAGAACGCCGGTTACCTCGTGGGCCTTAGCGCGTGGTATCCACTCCGCGAGTCCATAACGGCCGCCGACTTCATCGCGCGGTTCGTACCGCGCTGCGCCCAGCGGTGAGTGGCGAGTAGGCGGTCATCATGCGATTCCCGGCGCGCTGACCAACAACCACATCACCGCACCTGGCGACTGTCCCGCCAAGCTGTGGCGCGCCAGGCGACACCATCCAAGCCAAAGGACGGCCGCCCAGGCCAGCCTCATCTCTCTTGACGTGGCTGAAGCCCTCGCTGACAGCCTATGTCGCGGTCACTCTCGGTTTTTCCGCGGACGGAATCGCCATGCCCATGCGCGGTCTGAATACCCGGCGGCCGTTCGCCGGGACCGCCGAAAGCATCCGGGACAAGAATGCCGACCGCGGGTGGCGATCACTGAAACGCGCAACGCAAGAGTGCCTCCGTGTGTCGCTGGCGTTCCGGCGACGAGATGCAAGGCGGACACCATCAGTAGGAATCCGGCGCGATCAGGACCCCTACGCGTACCCCTACAGGACTGTCCGCCCGCACCCTCCGGTAGCACACGGAGTCACGGTCATCGTGTCCGCCGAATACACGACGACCCAAAGTGGCCTGCGCCGGCACGCGAAAACGCTGCGGCGGGGCTCTCAAAAACCGTCGGGGGCAGCCACGTCGGGTGACAACAATCCGAAGGGATGCGCGGCGGGCTAAATAGGGCATCGCGTCAGCATGCCCGGCATATCGACGCCCTCGACCCTCGTACCGTCGTATACTGATCGAATGATCAAGTCAAATGATCAGATTACCGCGGTATCGAAGCCAAAGGGCGAGCGGCGTCGACCCGGAGATTCCCGCTCGACTATTCCGCGCGCATCCACGGCGACCTATGGCAAGCACCCGCTCAGCGCCGGCGTCCACAAGCGGCGTCAGCGGCGCAACGAGGCGGGTGATGAGATGCGGTCGCGCATCGTGGACGCGGCATTGCGCACCGTGGTCAGTGGGGGCTATGCCTCGACATCGGTGCGCTCGATCGCCGCCACCGGTGGATTCAGTCCCGCGCTCGTCTTCTATCACTTCGGCAGCGTCGACGCGCTCCTCCTGGCGGTGCTCGATCGGGTCAGCGCCGATCGCCTCGCCCGCTACGAGACGCGGCTCGCAAATGTCTCGGACCTGCGCGCGCTGGGAGCCGCAATGGAGGAGCTGTACTCGGAGGATCTCCGTCTCGGCCAGCTAACAGCCGTTCAGGAAATTGTCGGGGCGATGGCGTTCGACCCTATGCTCGGCGACGAGATCGGCCGCAGGATGCAGCCCTGGGTGACCTTTGCCGAGCAGCTCGCAGCCCGGATCATCGCTGGCTCGCCACTCGCGGGTTTCGTCGACCCTTCCGTCATCGGCTCGGCGGTGATCGCCCTGTATATGGGGCTCGAAATCGTTGCGCGGATGCGCGGTGGTGACAGCAGCGGATCGAGCGCGCTGATGACGACGCTGGTGCAAGCGGCACCCTGGATCGATCAGCTGCTCGGTAAGGCAACGCCTGGGCGGCGGCGTCCGGCCACAACGGTGGCCATCGAGTGACGAGGAAGACCGTCGCGGGTGCGCTGTCGGCGACCGCCGTCTGTGCGGCCATCTACGTCACGGTTGTCCTCGAAGCCCACCAGCATCAACCCGTGTATGCCATGCCCATCACGGCGGTGATCGTCGCAGGAGTCTGCGCGGGGCTCACCGCGATCGGAGGTCTTCTCTCAATTCGGTCCGGCCAGCTGGCGCCATGGCTCGCACCGGTTGCGACCGCGATCATGTTGTACGGGTTTCTTGTCGCGGGCACCCTGATAGTGCTTCCGGCGATTGTGCTCATCGTGCTGGTATCCCGCCGGACGCAGTCCAGCTGCCGACGTGAACACGCCTGGTTGAACGCCGGACCAGCCGTGCTGCTTACCGTGGGACTCGTTCCCCTTGGTCTGCTGGCGCTGTGGGATCAACCCATCGTGCAGTGCTTTCCGGGAGGGGTGTCAGTAGGGCAGCCGATCTGGACGTCGTTTCAGTCAACCAGCGGGCCTAGCGGTGCCTGGAGCTCGTCGTCCACGCCGCAGCAATCGTCCGGTGCCATGACTGTTGGAGGCGTGACCTACACATACACCTGCAGCGGCGCTCAGCTAGTCCGGTTCGCGTCGAGGTAAGGCTCCGCAACGAGCCAAGTGAGTTGAGCGGATGTTGGCAGCAGCGAACTAAGCGATGCATCGGCCATTTGAGTAAAAACGTCCGTTTTTGTTCAGGTCCAGCCTGTGGAGGGCAAGGTCAACTCGATTTGTCGCTCTCTTCTGTCTCGGCCGCGGTCGCTTCCTCCTGGGCGAGCAGCTCTCTAGCCCTAGCCATACTCTCCTGGTCGCCTTTGCAAATCGTGTAGGTGCGAATGGCGTGCGTGAGGCCCTGATCGAGCTGTAGGGGCTCGTCACCCGCGTCGAGCCCGTAGTGGCGTACCGCGTCAGCGAGAAGGCGATTTATGCAATCGCGGACACTCAGTGCGAGGTAGGTCGCGCTGGCGTAGGTGGGACCGATGGTGACCACGCGGGATTCGTGCAGTTCCTGGAGGACGGACAACATCACGGTAAAGAGCTGATGGGACCAATCTGAGGAGACGTCGTAGATTCCTCGGTAGATTTCGAGCGCGTCGGATCGCCTGGCCATTTCCGCATCGTCGAGTCCATGCCACGTTCGGGTATTCCCGCCCAGCGGCTGGGGTGCGGGGCGTCCCTCTAAGGCTGCGGCAAGTTGGTCGTTCCAACGCTTCTCTAGAATCGCGCGAACTGCCAGCATTTTTTCCTCGCTTAGGCGGAAAGTCCGTTGCTCAGGAGGAAGGTTCTTCTCTTTCTCTGTAAGAACTTTGTTGCGTTCACGGACGCTGTCGGACCACTTGAGGTGTCGGTCGCGGCCATGCTGAGCGAACAGGTAGCCGCGGTCGTCGCTGTCAGTCTGTGTAAGAGCGGCGAAGGATATCGTTCCTGCTGCGAGTGCTCTGACGAGTGGGCCCGCGTCGTCGGCGTAGCCGCGATCGATCAAGACAACGATTGCTGTGGCGGTCCGTAGCTGCCTTAGCAACACCACAAGAGGCAAGGCTTCTCCGAAGCCGGTGTGAGGCTTGGCCGAACCTACGATCTCAGTGATGCGACGCAGGTAGGCGCCTAGGGCGCCTATGAGCTCCCGGTCGCAGTCGGGCTTCTGCACATCGCAAGTCTGCAGGGGCGGCAGAGATCGTTGCAGCAGAGGAACAGCCCGTCTAGGACCATCTCAAGTTCGAGCAGATGTACTTTGCCTCGGTCGTGGACGGTGGCAGTGGTGGCTGGTCCTGGATGCTTCCGACGCTGCCGCTCTGGTACCGGCCGTTGCAGGCGACGTCGGTCGCGTTCGCAGGCTGCTGGAACAGGTAATCACGAGATCCATCGCTTGAGCTTTCCAGCCCGCATCCTGCCGAGCGAAACCGGTATCCAAGATCGCGAGGGAACCCGTCAAACGGCCCTCGCTACCCACCGCGTATTCGAAGTCATCACCCGCGCCACCTTCTGACCGAACATCTGACCTGCTGGACTGGCAGAGCTCAGAGATCGACTTGACCAGTCCTCTGACACGTGCCATGATATGGCGATGCCCGAGCTTGACCAAACTACAGAACTCGATCTGACGGACATCATCCAGTCCCTCGAGGGGCAAGCGCAGAATCTTCGAGAGCGGGTGAGGTCCTTCGACGCCGAACGCGCTCGGCTCGCAGCAGAGGCTGAGAAACTGGAACGCGCCGCCGCGATCCTCCGGGACGGCAGCAGTGGTGTGGAGGGACGCATAGAAGCGAGGGCCACGCTCAGCGCGACCCTGGGCGCTCCGCCGAAATCGCGCCCCACTCGCGAGGCCGTTAGAGATGTGCTCTACGAGCACCCCGGCGAAGTCCTCTCAGCGCAAGAACTGCTCCGCGCCGCGGAGCTACGCGGCTGGATCGACCCGACACTCGGCGCGCCCATCGAGGCCGTCCGTTACGGGGCCAAGACGCTCGTGAAGTCCGACCCAGCGCACTTCCAGCAGATCGACAGCTCGTTTCGTTGGGTTCGTGATCCCGAGGACGAGGCAGCGTTCATAGAACGAACAACAGAGCGCATCCGGGCCGATCATGACCAACGACAAGGGATCGAAAGGGAACTATCAGGCTTATGACCTTGCACTGCTGCCCTTAGGTCTTTTACTGCGAGCGACCGAAAGGGTTAAGAAACGAAGACCCAACGAACTCGCCGCTGGGCCCTCTTTCAACTGGGGAGTGTAGCCACAAGGTTGTGTGCCCGGCACCTAGAACGTCTGGACACCTTCACCGGTGTGGGGTTCAAATCCCCCGCACCCCGCACTCTAACAGGCTCCGAATTTCTTGCATAGCTAGTGAGGACTATGGTCGGCAAATCGGATCAGCCGCTGTTCGAACACGGCCCGACGCTTGCGCCCGGGCCGCCGCGACGGCTTCCTGCGCGACTTCGACAAGGCGTCTCGTCGTCAATCGAAGGTCCGGCCAATGGACCAAGAGGCCAACGGATCTAAGCGTGACACCCGTCAATAACACGATGGCAACCGCTCAGATCGTGACCGCCATCACAGCAGCGGTTGGTGCGTTCGTCGCGGCGATCTCGGCTGTTGTGGCAGCGGTAGCGGTCCGGCGCGCAAGGAGATCGACGGGGGCCTCGCTCCTGTATCAGCTAATCGGAGATTGGGACAGCAGCCACATGCGTGGGTTGCGGAAACGAGCAAGTGCAAAACTTCATGACCGACCCCCGAACTTCGACGAAGACGCCGCTGAAATCCTCAATTTCTTTGAGGCTCTGGGCTACATGGTCAACGGCGTCAGGGTAATCGCACGGGAAGAAGCATGGTCGGCCTTTGCTGACTCCCTGTTCTTATATGTGGCAGCGTGCCGCAGCGACATCCTCACCTTCCAAAAGCGGGATCGGACCTTTTACGAGGCGTTGATGAAACTCGAAGGCCAACTGGTCAAGATCGACGCCAAGAAAAGAGGCATCAGACCGAAGGACGTCCGGCCCCCAGATAAGCGCGTTCAAGCCTACCTTGTTCAGGAGATGCGTCTCCGGATCGACCCTGGATCAGAGGGTCAGGAAGGCTTGGGGTCCCGGACTCCCCCGTCCGGTACCGGGTTGGCGGGTCGCTTGCTCAGCATGCTACGACGATAGCAGCTTCGCTGCCTTCCCAAACCGCTGCCTTGGGGTTCGTTACCCGAGCGAAGAAGGCGAAGAACATAGGGCGGCTGTCGAAGTGACGGGTGTCGCGGAACACGTACTCGTCGATGTTGCCTTGAGGTGTTTTGGAAGGCGGAGCGCGCGTTCGCTCACTTTCCACGCCTGTCTCGCCGTGTCCACCATCGCGAGGGAACCGATCAAATGGGCCTCTTCGGGCCACCGCGAATTCGAATTCGTACCCGCGCCCTCGCACGGCAGAGGTCAGGGGTTCGAATCCCCTCCGCTCCACCACCGGCCTCCTGGGGCCCGTTTTGAATTCAAATCTCCGCCTGGACGCACGATGGGGT
>CABDZJ010000064.1_pt1 | contig 41009 bp, 36 predicted proteins | sample 3132161 | NCBI WGS metagenome assembly CABDZJ01 (sample SAMEA5534340, study PRJEB31848) | metagenome | biome: tundra; feature: field; material: soil | place: USA | collected 2013-05 | depth 0.45 m | reverse complement strand
GGGGTCGCGATCGCATCGATGGGACGTGGCGCCGGCCGCCTGCAGCTCATGCTGGTCGGTGGGGTCGTCTACGCGGCAAGCCTGTTCGCGGTTGCCCATGGTGCGGTGCTCGGAGTGACCCTGCCCGCCCTGGTCGGCATCAGCTTCGCGTTCGTCGCCGTGAGCACTTCGATGACCACGCTGCTCCAGACGGATACCGACCCCGCACTGCGGGGGCGGCTCCTCGGCATCTACGCCACCATCTTCGCTGGCGTGCAACCCCTCGGCACGGTTGCGTACGGTCTGCTTTCCGGATCGGTCGGGCTGTTCAATGCAATCGGTGTCGGCGCCTTGCTCGTCGGCGCGACCACCGTGCTCGTGGTCGCGACGCCATCATTCAGAGCGCGGGTCAGCGGGCTCGAGGCGGGGCGAGCCGGACCGGCGGCAGCCCCCGATACACTGGCCTGAGGATGTTCCATCGAAGGGGCGGGGTGGCGATCGTGGCAATGTGCGCGGTCGGCCTCGCGGCGTGCAGCTCCAACCAACCGGCTCCGGTCACAACCTCGCAGGTGATCGCGCACGTCGGCTCGGCGACGATCACCCTGGCCCAATTCAATGTTCGATACCAGAGCGCCTTCACGAGCATCGAGCAGGGGGGCGGAGGACAGGGCGGGGCCGCCGCGGTCACCGCGCTTCGCGTCGCGATCCTGCGCAGCCTGATTCTCGATACCGTCATTCGCCAGAAGGCCATCGAGTTCGGACTTGCGGCGACAACGACGGAGGTTGCCGCCGAGGTCGCGACAGACGCCAAGCAAGCCGGGGGTGTCACCAAGCTGCAGACCGAGCTCGCCGGCGCGGGTGGGTCGATCGCTCAGCTCGAGGACGAGATCAGCTCGAATCTCAATGAGCAGCGTGTCGAGGACGTGTTTGCCCAGCAGCGCGCAGCGCAGATCGAGAAGATGCTCGCCACGGGAGCACCCTTCGCCGCCACCGCCAAGACGTATTCGGACGACTCGGGGACGACAGGTACGGCATCGAAAGGTGGTGATCTCGGTCTCCTGACCACCGCACAGCTCAAGACGTACGATCCCGCGTTCGCCGCTGCCGTCGAGTCGCTCGCGGTCGGTGCGTATACGAAGACACCGGTCCATGACGCCGGAGGCTACGACATCCTCATGGTGTCTTCGAAGACGGCACAGGGGTGGGGTGTCCGTCACATCCTGATCTACGCGGGCAACCCGTACAACGTGACCGACAGGCCGAACTGGTTCACCGCGGCCCTCTTCTCGGCGGTCGATGCGCTGTGTGCGGCGAACGAGATCCATGTGTCCCTGCCCAATGCGGGTGGCAACCCGTGCGCGTTGGCGACCCCCAGTCCGTCGCCCGCAATCTCGAGCCCGAAGCCGACGACCACAGCCACGCCGGCTGCGTGAGGTGCTTTCTCGCGGTTCCCCTTGCTGGGCTGGGACTCACGGCGGCGCAGCGCCTGCAGGCCGACTTCCGCGATCGCGTCGGCGACGTTCGCTGGGCGCACCCCGAGACGCTGCATCTGACCGTGCACTTCTTCGGAGATGTCGCAGATGACCGGGCCGCCGCTGCGCTCGAGGTGGTCGCGCCGATCGCCGAGCGCACGCCCTGTTTCGAGGTGATCCTGGATCGGCTCGGCTCGTTTCCACCGCATGGGATTCCCCGAGTGCTCTGGCTCGGGCCGTCAGGCGAGGTCACGTCGCTGACCGCGCTTGCTCTCGAGTGCCGGGCGGCGCTGAGCGCCGCGAGCTTCGACGTCGACAAGCGCCCCTACAACCCGCACTGCACGCTTGGCCGGCCGCGCTTGCGATGGAGTGCCGGGGCGCGAACAGCCTGGGCCGCTGCGGCCAAGGATCACGCCGACATTCGCTTTACGGCGTCTCGCCTGGTGCTGTACGAATCACGTTCGGCGCCAGGAGGTGCGGTGTACACGGCACACGCGTCGCTGGCGTTCTCCCGCGGATGAGCCGAGGTCAGCGATAGCGGGGATCGACGATCTCGGTGTCCAGCCCGTAGTGCTCGATGGCCGCGGCGACCACATGCCGGGGGAGACGGTCCTGCTGCGCCAGGCCGTCGAGCACCGCGACCGAGATGGATCCTGGGTCGATCTCGAAATGCCGGCGCAATGCCAACCGCGTATCGCTGCGTCCGTAGCCGTCTGTGCCGAGTGGGATGAACGGCACGGTGACGAAGCGCCCGATCTGGTCAGGGACGGCCTTCATGTAGTCGGTCACCGCGACGATCGGGCCGCCGTCACCGCCCAGCTGCTCATCCACGTATGACACGCGCGGTTCGGAGTCCGGGTGGAGCCGGTTCCAGCGCTCCACTTCCAGCGCATCCTGGCGCAGGAGCTGGAAGCTCGTGGCACTCCACACCTCGGCGGCAACGTCATGCTGTTCGAGCAGCATCGCCTGCGCCTCGACGGCGGCCTGCACGGCGCTCCCGCTTGCAAGAATCCGGGCGCGGTGGGTGCGCTCGGCGTCCGCCGCCTTGTACAGGTAGAGGCCGCGCAGGATGCCCTCCTCGCTGCCCGCGGGCATCGGCGGCATCGGGTAGTTCTCGTTGTACAGCGTGATGTAGTAGAAGATGTCCTCGCCGTCGACGTACATGCGGCGCATGCCGTCGCGGATGACGGTAGCAAGCTCGTACGCGAATGCGGGATCGTAGATGCGCACGTTCGGAATTGCGCTGAAGAGCAGCGGCGAGTGCCCATCCTCGTGCTGCAGGCCCTCACCGTTGAGCGTCGTGCGTCCGGCGGTGCCGCCGAGCATGAAGCCGCGCCCGCGTGAGTCGCCGAACGCCCAGATGAGGTCACCGACCCGCTGGTATCCGAACATCGAGTAGTAGATGTAGAACGGGATGACTGCCTGGCCGTGGGTGGCGTACGCCGTGCCCGCGGCGGTGAAGCTCCCCATCGACCCTGCCTCGGTGATCCCCTCCTCGAGGATCTGTCCGTCGACCGCCTCGCGGTAGGAGAGCACCATTCCGGCATCGACCGGCTCGTAGGTCTGGCCGAAGGGTGCGTAGATCTTCACCTCGCTGAAGAGCGCATCCATGCCGAAGGTGCGCGCCTCGTCGGGGATGATCGGCACGACGCGGTTGCCGATGCCCGGGTCACGGAGGAGGTTGCGCAGCAGGCCGGCGAACACCATGGTCGTCGACGCTGCGCGTGTGCCGCTGCCGGTCAGGAACTCGGCGTACGGGGCGTCGCCCGGGAGTTCCAGCGGTTTGGAGCGGACCAGTCGGCGCGGCAACATGCCGCCGAGCGCACGGCGGCGCATGAGCAGGTACTCGACCTCGTCGGATTCCGCGCCCGGGTGGTAATAGGGCGGCTTGGACTCGGCGAGCCGCTTGTCGCTGATGGGCAGCTCGAGCAGATCGCGGAACGCGCGCAACTCGGCTTCGCCGATCTTCTTGATCTGATGCGTCGAATTGCGTCCTTCGAAGCCGACACCGAGGGTCCATCCCTTGACCGTGTGCGCAAGGATCACCGTGGGTGCGCCGCGCTGCTCGAGCGCGAGCTTGTACGCCGAGTAGACCTTGCGATAGTCATGACCACCGCGACGCAGGTGACGGAGATTGTCATCGGAGAGGTGCTCGACCATCTTGCGCAGACGCGGATCCGGTCCGAAGAAGTGCTCGCGAATGTACGCGCCGCTCTCGGTCGTGTACTTCTGGAACTCGCCGTCGGGGACGCGGTTCATCTGGTCGACGAGCACGCCGTGCACGTCGCGCGCGAGCAACTCGTCCCACTCACGCGCCCAGATGACCTTGATGACGTTCCAACCGGCGCCGCGGAAGATCCCCTCCAGCTCCTGGATGACCTTCCCGTTGCCGCGCACCGGTCCGTCGAGACGCTGCAGGTTGCAGTTGACGACGAAGGTCAGGTTGTCGAGCTGCTCACGCGCGGCCAGCGACAGCGCACCGAGCGTTTCCGGCTCATCGCACTCGCCGTCACCGAGGAAGCACCAGACGTGGCTGTCACTGGTGTCCGCGATGTGGCGGTTGTAGAGGTACCGATTGAAGCGCGCCTGGTAGATGGCATTGAGCGGTCCGAGGCCCATCGACACCGTCGGGAACTCCCAGAACTCCGGCATGAGCCGCGGGTGCGGGTACGAGCTGAGCCCGTTCCCGCCCGTCTCCTGACGGAAGTTGTCCATCTGCGCCTCGGTGATCCGGCCCTCGAGGTACGCGTGCGAATACATCCCCGGCGCGGCGTGTCCCTGGTAGTAGATCTGGTCGCCCGAGTTGCCGTCGTCCTTACCGCGAAAGAAGTGGTTGAACCCGACCTCGTAGAGGGATGCCGCCGACGCGTATGTCGACAGGTGCCCGCCGATGCCGTCGCTCCGCTTGTTCGCCCTGGTGACCATGACCGCCGCGTTCCAGCGGACGATCCGTCGAATCCGCCGCTCCATCTCCTCGTCGCCCGGGAACCACGGCTCCTCGTTGGGCGGGATGGTGTTGATGTACGGCGTCGACACCAGCGACGGCACCGGCACCTGCAGACGGCGGGCACGCTCGAGGAGCTTGCCGATGACGAAGCGGGCGCGGACCGTGCCCTCGGAGGCGACCAGGGCATCGAGCGACTCGAGCCACTCGCCGGTCTCCGCGGTGTCAGCGTCGGGCAGCTGGTGGAGGAAGGCGTCGAACGTCATTCGAAAGCGAGGATATACACCCGGGCGCTCGAAACCGCCTCTGTCACCGATTGCGGTCTTTGCACCAACCTGTGGTACTGTCTTGGCAAGTGCTCGCGAATCGGCGAGCCATGCCTCTTGGTGAACCCTCTCTCCGCCGGTCAACGGCGGGTCTCAAGAATCCGGCACACGACAGTCCAGCGAGGGGATTCTGGGATAACGGGAAATGACCCGGGTCCCGAGGTAACACGGTGACAACGTTTGAATCCATCGGCGTGCGTCCGCGCACGTCCGCCGCTCTCAGCGAGAACGGTTTCACAGAGCCCAACACAGTGCAGCAGGAGGCGATCCCGCCCCTGCTGGCACGCCACGACTGCGTGATCGAGGCCCCGACGGGGTCCGGGAAGACGCTGGCATATGTCGTTCCCCTGGTGGAGCGTCTCGCCGGGCATCAGGGGCACGGCGCCAGGGCGCTGATCGTGACCCCGACCCGCGAGCTCGCGACCCAGGTCAACGCGGTGATCCGCAAGGTCGACCCGGCTCTGCGCACCGTGATCTGCATCGGAGGCGTCGGCTACGGCCCCCAGACGGGTGGGCTGCGCAACGCCCCGGACGTGATCGTCGGGTGCCCCGGACGGCTGCTCGACCTTGCCAGCAACGGGCTCGCGCGGCTCCGGGACATCGAATATCTCGTCCTCGACGAGGCCGATGAGATGCTCGACCAGGGCTTCGCCAAGGACGTCGAGAAGATCATCTCGATGTGCCCCGCTTTCAGCAGCAGTGCACGCCGCCAGACGGTGCTCGCCTCGGCGACGATGCCCGACTGGGTGCAGCGCATGATCACCAAGCATCTGTACGAGCCGGAGCGCGTGCGCGTCGTCAACGAACAGGTTCCCGCGCTCGAGCACGGAGTCATGAGCGTCGTCAAGTCGCAGAAGATCGACGCGCTGTCACGCCTGCTGCGCCGCCAGCGCGCGACCGAGCTCAACCAGACGATCGTCTTTCACCGCACCAAGCACGGAGCCAAGAAGCTCGTTCGTGACCTGCTCCACATGGGGCACACAGCCGGTGAACTGCAGGGCAACCTCTCGCAGAACGCTCGCGATCGCGCCCTCGATTCGTTCCGTGCGAACCGGACCGAGGTGCTGGTCGCGACCAACGTCGCGGCCCGTGGCATCGACGTGGTGAATGTCGGCCTGGTCATCAACTTCGAGCTGCCCGAGACGCCGCAGTGGCTCACCCACCGCGTCGGCCGCACGGCGCGCAACGGCAACGAGGGCAAGGCGATCACGTTCCTCAGCGAGGAGGATGGCGAGCAATGGCGCAAGCTGCGCCGCCTCGGCGCGCCGGCACTCCCGGAGATCGACGGCACGCTCCTGCTCACCACCGGTGAGTGGAAGCTGGGCGCCCCGCCGCGCGAGATTACGCCAGCGCCTGCTCTAGGTCGGCCACTAAGTCGTCGACGTCCTCAATACCGACGGACAGGCGCAGCAGCCCGTCGCTGACGCCGACTCGCGTCCGGATCTCCTCCGGAATCGACGCGTGGGTCATCATCGCCGGGCTTTCAGCCAGCGATTCCACGGCACCGAGTGACTCGGCGAGCGTGAACACGCGCAGCCGCTCGAGAAACGAACGCGCAGCGTCGCCGGACGACACCTCGAAGGAGACGACGCCGCCGAAGTATCCGCCCATCTGGCGGCGGGCAAGCGCGTGCCCGGGGTTGCTCTCGAGCCCCGGGTAGTACACCTGGACCACTGCGTCCTGTCCCTCGAGCCATCGTGCGATGGCGAGCGCGTTCTCGCACTGACGCTGCACCCGGAGCTGCAGGGTCTTCAGTCCTCGGAGCAGCAGCCAGCAGTCGAAGGGTGACGGCACGGCCCCGACCGCGTTCTGATGAAAGCGCAGTCGCTCCGCGAGGGCGTCGTCCGACGTTAGCACCGCTCCACCGAGCACGTCGCTGTGGCCGCCCAGGAACTTCGTCGAGCTGTGAATGACGAGGTCGGCGCCGAGCTCGAGCGGGCGCTGCAGGACTGGGCTTGCGAAGGTGCTGTCCACCGCGACCAGCGCGCCGGCGCCATGCACCAGCTCGCTCACGGCGTCGAGGTCGACGACGCGCAGCAGTGGATTGGTCGGCGACTCGAGCCAGACCATGCGCGTTCGATCGGTCATCGCCGTCGCGACAGCATCCTGATCGGTTGGATCGACGGCCGTGAAGCTGAGCCCGTAGCGCTGGAAGACCTTGTCGAAAAGCCGGAAGGTGCCGCCGTAGACGTCCTCGGTGAAGACCACGTGGTCACCGGGATCGAGGAGCAGCATGACCGTGGTGGTAGCGGCCAGTCCTGACGAAAACGCGAGGCCGTGGGTGGCTCCCTCGAGCGATGCGAGGCACGCCTCGAGGTTGGCGCGCGTCGGATTGCCGGAGCGCGAGTACTCGAATCCCTGGTGACGTCCAGGGGATTGCTGGGCGAACGTGGTCGCGAGGTGGATCGGGACCACCACGGCGCCGGTGGCCGGATCCGGCCCCTGCCCGACATGCAGAGCGCGCGTGGCCAGACCGTGCGCTTGGTGCTCCACGCCGGTCAGCTGCGTCCGCGCCGGGCGACGAATTCGAGCAGGTCGCTGCGAGTGATCACCCCGACCGGGAGGTCGCCCTCGACGATCATCAGGGCCGGCTCGCCCCCGAGCAGCGCCTCGAAGGCCTCCTCGATCGGCGCCCCCGCGGCGACCCGGGCGAACGGCGGGTCCATCGCGGTCGACACCGACGTGGTGACCATCGTCGGGTCGCGGTAAATCCGATCCAGCAGGGTTCGCTCCTGGATGCTGCCGACGACACCACCCGCCGCTGTGCTGCCGTTCTCGGTCACGAGGAGCTGCGAGATCCCGTACTGCTGCATGAGGTCGATCGCCTCACCCACTGACTTTCCGGCTCCGACACTGACCAGTTCGGGGACGCCGTCGGTGTGCGAATCGATGACCTCACGAACGCGGGCGGGAACGAGGCGCTGGAGGTAGCCGTTCTGGCGCATCCACTCATCCGAGAAGAACTTGCTCAGATAGTTGCGACCGGTGTCGGGGAAGAGCACGACGATCACGTCGTCGGGTTTGGAGTCCACGGCGACCTGTATCGCAGCGTGGAGCGCGAGCCCCGCCGACCCACCGACGAGGATGCCTTCCTGGCGCGCGAGCTTGCGCGCCGCCACGAAGGATTCGCGATCCGTCACCTGGATGAATTCGTCGACGACGTCCCGATCGAAGGTGCCCGGCCAGAAGTCCTCGCCGACGCCCTCGACCTTGTACGGAGCGATCTCGCCGCTGTAGATCGAGCCCTCGGGATCGGCACCGATGACGCGGACCGCGGGGTTCTGTTCCTTGAGGTACTTCCCGACGCCGGTGATCGTGCCCCCGGTGCCGACGCCGGCCACAAAGGTCGTGATGCGACCGTCGGTCTGCCGCCAGATCTCAGGGCCGGTCGTCCGGTAGTGCGCCTCGGGGTTCCTGGGGTTGAAGTACTGGTTGGGCTGGAACGCCCCAGGCACTTCGCGGGTGAGGCGATCGGCAACGGAGTAGTACGACTGCGGCGACTCGCGCTCCACGTTGGTGGGGCAGATGACCACCTCCGCCCCGTAGGCGCGGAGCAGGCTGATCTTTTCCGCCGACATCTTGTCGGGCATGACGAAGATCATTTTGTAGCCCTTGATGGCCGCCGCCATCGCGAGCCCGTGACCGGTGTTGCCCGAGGTCGGCTCGACGAGGGTGCCGCCCGGCCGGAGCAGCCCTCGTGACTCGGCGTCTTCGAGCATGGACAGACCGATGCGGTCCTTGACGCTGCCACCCGGGTTCAGCTGCTCGAGCTTGGCCAGGATCAGAGGCCGGAGCCCCTCGGTGACCTTGCTCAGCCGGACCAACGGGGTGTTGCCGACCAGGTCGAGGATGCTCTCGACGTATTCCACTTCCCGGTCATTCTAGTGCCCGCTGCTGGTGGTTCCCGTGATGCAATTCGACTCCACGGCGCTTTTGTGACGGCATACTGATGGCGAATGGACCAGGCTGGAGGCCACGGCGTCGCCGGGTCGCGGACACACGTGTCCGGCTACACACTGGATCGGGGGATCGGCGTCGACCGCGCCGGTGCGCTCGTCGACGCCCATGACACCACCACAGGTTCGCGAGTCGTCATCCGGCTGCTCAGCCCCGCGCTCTGGTCCGACCCCGGGTATCGCCGCCAGGCCAGGCACGACATGCGCGTGCTCGAGGCGCTGCGTCACCAGCATCTCCTTTCGGTTATCGAGTTCGACGACCGGCATGCCGCGGTCGTGTGCGAATGGGTGGATGCGATCACCCTGCGCCAGCTCGTCCACGTCTCCGGCCGCCTGCCGACGACCGCCGCACTGCTCGTTTTCGACGATGCTCTGGCGGCGCTCGAGGCCCTCCACGCGGCCGGGATCATCCATCGGGACGTCACGCCGACTGCGATCCTGCTCGATACCGACGGCACCGGCATCGTCCGCGACGCCGGGGTCCCCGCGCCGTCGCTGCGCCGCGGCTGGCGTGCCGGGACGCCTCAGTACATGGCTCCGGAGCTGTGGGCGGGCCGCCCGCACACCGTGGCGACCGACCTCTACGCCGCGGCCGGCGTGCTCGTCGACGCGCTGACGGCCCGTCCTCCATACCTCGGCACTGATCTCACGGGCCTGGGCGTCCAGCACACCCAGGGGGCTCTGCCCAGCGAGGCGGTGCCGCTGCTCGCCAGGGAATTGGTCATCCGCGGGCTCGCCAAGGATCCACGCGACCGGCCCCCGAGCGCCACGCATTTCCGTCGCGACGTGGAGATCGCTGGGGCGGCGTTCCTCGGACCCGCGTGGCGCGAACAGGGACAGGCCTGGCTTGCGGTGGCCGTCGCGGATCGTCTCGCGGACCCGGTCCCCGCCGCGCCCGCGACGGAGGTCGTCGACGCCGATGACGACGGGCCGCTCCCCGGACTGGCGATCGACGCAGGGGGGGAGATGCCGCGACCGGGCGGCGTCGGCTGGAAGGTCTGGTCGGTCGCTGCTGCGGCCGTGATCGCGCTCATCGTCATGGTCATCTTCGCTGCGAAGGCGCTCGGCGGCCCTGGGGTTCAGGTCTCGCCGACGCCGCCCCCTGGGCCCCTGTTCACGTCGACGCCGACACCCGGCCCGACCGATGCCGGCCTGCCGACGAGCATCGACACCGCTGGAGCCGCCCCGTCGACGGCGACGCCGACCGCGATCGCAACCCCCACACCGACGGTGGCGCCCAATACGATGCCGATCACGATCGCGCCGGCACCGGCGCAGTCACCAACTCCGACTCCGACCCCAAGCAGTACCCCGAAACACTGAGGATGGCGGGCGTCAGCCCTCAGCGCGACGTGGTGAGGTTGTAGACGTCGCCCGCGTAGTCGCGCATCATCCGCGCCGCCGAGAATCGCGGCCCGTTGGTGCGCAGTGAGGCGCGCATGCGCTGCACCCAGCCGCGCGGGATCCCGTCTTCATCGCGCTGGTAGAACAGCGGGACGACCTCGTGCTCGATGATGTCGAAGAGGGTTGCCGCGTCGCGCGAATCCTGGATTGCGTGGTCGAACAGAATGTCGCCGGGGATCGCCCACCCGTTGGTCCCGTTGTACGCCTCGGCCCACCACCCGTCGAGCACCGAGAGGTTGAGCCCGCCGTTGAGCGCCGCCTTCATGCCGCTGGTGCCGCTCGCCTCGAGCGGCGGCCGGGGGACGTTGATCCACACGTCGCAGCCGGCGACCATGTGGTCGGCTGTGGCAAGGCTGTAGTTGTCGAGGAACGCGACACGGCTCATCGCTGCAGGGCCGCGCTCGAACGTGAACAGCCCCTGGGCTGCGTGCTTTCCCTCCTCATCCTGAGGATGGGCCTTGCCGGCAAGCACCATCTGGGCCGGGCGGTCCTTGTTCTCGAGCACGCTCGCGGCGCGCTGCGAGTCGAGGGTCAGCAGCTGGATGCGCTTGTACCCGGCGAGGCGGCGCGCGAACCCGAAGGTCAGGGCATGCTCGTCGAAGCCGTGCTCAGCTGCCTCCACGTACCAGCGCGGCTCATCACGAGCGAGGCGGTTGGCAACGCTGCGCACCCGGACTTGCTGGACGAACTCCGCACGCAGCGCGTTGCGCACCTCCCACAATTCGGCATCGGGAATGTCGTCGACCCCGCGCCAGGTCTCGGGGTCGGCGGCGCGCGCCTCCCATCCCGGACCGAGAAAGCGGTCCAGGAGCTCGCGCATCCGCGGGGCCATCCAGGTCGGGACGTGCACACCATTGGTGACATGGCCGATCGGCACCGTGTCGGCCGGTCGCTCGGGGAACAGTGACTGCCACATCTGGCGTGCGACCTCGCCGTGGCGACGGCTCACACCGTTGCGTGAACGGCTCATCTTGATGCCGAGCGGGGTCATGACGAACTGCTCGTGGGGATTGTCGGGCCGCGTCCGTCCCAGGTGGAGGAAGCCCTCGAGGTCCAGCCCGGCCTGCTCCGGGTAATCGCCGAGCACCTCGACGATCTCGCTGACGTCGTATCCCTCGTTGCCTGCGCTCACCGGGGTGTGGGTCGTGAACACGGTCCGCTCACGCGCCGTGGTGAATGCCTCGTGACGGGAGCGCCCGAGCGCCATCTCCCGGCGTGCCATCTCGAGCGGTGCGAGCGCGGCATGGCCCTCGTTGAGGTGCACCACGCACGGGTCGAGGCCCATCGCGTCGAGAACGCGCATCGACCCGATTCCCAGCAGTGCGTACTGGGCGAGACGCGTGGGCCGGTCTGCGACGTACAGACGGCTGGTGATCCACTGATCGATGGCCGAGTTCTCCGGGCGCTGCGCGTCGAGCAGATAGAGCGGCGTGCGACCGACGTCGAGCCGCCACACCTGGACCACCACATCGCGTCCGCGCAGGGGCACGGTCACGGTCAGGGGCACCCCTCCATTGTGGACAAGAGCGGCAGGAACTCGGTCGGGATCGACGTGGAGCCAGTACTCGAGCTGGTATCCGGACCGGTCCATACGTTGCTGGAAGTAGCCCTGCCGGTAAAGCAGTCCCACACCGACCATCGGCAGCGCCATGTCTGACGCCTGCTTGAGAATGTCGCCCGCGAGCACCCCGAGGCCACCCGCGTAGATCGGCAGCGAACGATGCACCGCGAACTCGGCACACAGGAAAGCCACGGGACGCAGGGGCGTCGCCTTGCCGTCCATGGGCGGACGGCGCAGCTCATTGTCGAGTGCGCCCATCAGCTCCGCAAGCCGTTGCAGCAGGCTGACATCGGCGGCGGCGCGCTCGAGCGTCGCCGACGACGTCTCGTCGAGCAGGCGTATCGGGTTGTGGTTGCTCGCCTCCCAGCGACCCGGGTCGATCATCCGGAAGATATCGTCTCCGCCCGGCCACCACGACCACACATAGTTGTATGCGAGCCGGGCCAGGGGCGCGAGCGGTGCGGGCAGCCGAGCTGCGAGATCCGCCGACGCGCGATCGACATCCTCGCTGCCATCGGCCAGCGTCGGGGTTGCGAGCTCGGTCATCCGGTGGCGCCGGTGGCGGTCACGGCCCGCTGGAGCGCGGCGATGCCACCCCTGGGACCGTCCTTGTGGCCGAAGACCGCGGTGCCGGCGACCAGCACATCGGCGCCGGCGTCAACGCATGCCTTCGCATTGGTCGCATCGACCCCACCGTCAACCTCGACCTCGGTGTCGAGTCCCTGGCGTTCCACCTCGCGACGGATCTGCTCGACCTTGTGCAGCGTGCGCGGTATCAGCGATTGCCCGCCGAATCCCGGATCGATGGTCATCACGAGCGCGAGGTCGCACAACTCGAGCACGTCGTCGAGCATGCCGGCCGGCGTGCTCGGATTGATCGCCGCGCCGGAGCGGCAGTCGAGCGTGCGGATCGACGCCAGCGTCCGGTGCAGGTTGGCGCACACCTCGTAGTGCACCGTGATCGCGTCGGCGCCGGCGCTCGCGAACGTGCTCAGGTGCGCGTCGGGATTGACGATCATGAGATGCAGCTCCAGGGGGAGCGATGTCGCGCGCCGCAGCACGCGCACGGTGTCCGTCCCGAAGGTGAAGTTGGGCACGAACACGCCATCCATCACATCAACGTGAATTCGATCGGCGCCGCTCTCCTCGAGTTGATGTGCAGCCTCGGCTATGTGTCCGAAGTCGGCGGCCAGCAGGCTCGGCGCGATCCGGATGGCGTCTCGGCAGGGCTCCCACGTCGATCGCGGCATCTCGCGGATTCTGGCAGACGCGGGTCAAAGGGCTGCCGGAATTCTCCGAGCCGTCACCCTGCCGCGGCAGCCGCGTCGAGGAACCAGGCCAGCGTCCCATCGACGGGGCGGACCCGGGAGGCGGGCACCTCGCCCTTTGCAGTCGCGGTGAGCGCCTCGTGTTTCGCGGCACCAGTGACCATGAATCCGACCGCTGCTGCCGCGTTGATGGTCGGGAAGGTCAGCGTGATCCGGTCGAACGGCTCGTAGTCGGCGCGTCCGCGTGTGGCCCAGCGGTCGGTGACCTCTAGCGCCGGCGTTCCCGGGAAGAGTGAGGCCGTGTGGCCGTTCTCGCCGAGACCGAGGAGGATCACGTCAAGCCGCGGTGCGCCCCTCTCTGATGCGGGCAGCGAGCCGGCGAGGAGGTCCGAGTACTCATTCGCGGCGGCGTCGAGGTCTGCGCGCTCCGCGGGCATGCGGTGCACGCGGCTCGGGTCGATCGGCACGAGGCGAAGCAGCGTGGTCGCGGCGAGGTGGTAGTTGCTGGCCGGATCATTCGGTGGGCACGCGCGCTCGTCGGCGAAGTACACGTTCCACCAGGCCCAATCGATCCGGCCCTGCCAAGCCGGCCCCGCGAGCATTCCGTGGAGCAGGCGCGGGGTGCTGCCACCGGAGAGGGCGATCGAGAAGCTGCCGTGATCGGCATGAGCTTTGCGCGCTTGCGCGGCGATCCAGGTTGCCACGGCGTCCGCGACCTCCTCGGCAGTCTCGCTGACGACCCGCTCGCCGGCGAGCGCGTCGAGATCGCTCACCACGGCAACCTCAGGGGCGATGCCATGCACGTCCGTCGCGCGCCATGAAGGCGTGCGCTTCCTCGGGGCCCCACGTGCCCGCTTCGTAGTTCGGACTGTTGGTGCGATCCGGCGGATGCGCGCGCCATCCGTCGAGGATCGCCGTGCAGATGCGCCATGCTTCCTCCACCTCGTCCTCGCGGGCGAACAGAGTCGGATCGCCGAGCATGCAATCGAGCAGGAGGCGTTCGTACGCATCCGGCGACTGTTCGCGGAAGGCGGCGCCGTACATGAAGTCCATGTTCACCGACTCGATGCGGAGCGCCTGGCCAGGGATCTTCGCGCCGAAGCGAAGCGTGATGCCCTCGTCAGGCTGGATGCGCAGAATGAGCAGGTTGGGATCGATGCCATCGGCCGGCACCGCACCAGCCGCGAGCGGGACATTGCCAGCGAAGGGCGAATGGGGCACGCGACGGAACTGGATCACGATCTCGGTCGAGCGCCTCGGCATCCGCTTGCCGGTCCGCAGGTAGAAGGGGGTGCCCGCCCAGCGCCAGTTGTCGATGTCGACCTTGAGCGCGACGAACGTCTCCCGGAGCGAGTCGGGGGCGACACCCTTCTCGTCACGGTAGCCGGGGACCGCGACGCCGTCGATGTCACCAGCTGAATACTGACCGCGCACCGAGTGCGAGAGCGCGTCATCGGGGTGGATCGGCCGCACTGCGCGCAGCAGCTTCACCTTCTCGTCGCGAACCATCTCGGCCTGGAAGTTCGAGGGCGCCTCCATGCCCATGATCGCGACGAGCTGCATGATGTGGTTTTGCACGATGTCGCGCAGTGCACCGGCCTCCTCGTAGTACGAGCCGCGGCCCTCGACGCCGATCTCCTCTGCCACGGTGATCTGCACGTGGTCGATGTACTGCCGGTTCCACAAGGGCTCGAAGATCCCATTGGCGAAGCGGAAGACGAGAAGGTTCTGGACGGTTTCCTTGCCGAGGTAGTGGTCGATTCGGTAGATCTGTTCCTCGATGAACGCGCTGTGGAGCCGCTCGTTGAGCTGGCGCGCGGTGGCGAGGTCGCGCCCGAAGGGCTTCTCGATGATCACGCGCACGAAGGTTCCGGGCGCCTGGGTCGTCAGCCCCGCCGCGTTGAGCCGGTCCGCGAGTGGCATGACCGCATTCGGCGGGGTGCTGAAGTAGAGCAGCCGGTTTCCGGCGGTGCCGCGTTCGCGATCCGCGGCATCGAGTGTGCTGCGCAGCTTCTCGAATCCGTCGGCTGCGTCCATGTCATAGGTGACGTAGTGGAGCCCCGCGGCAAACGCATTCCAGACGTCCCCGCGCAGGCGGATGCGGCCGTACCGCTCGACGCCCTCGCGCATGTCGGCGCGGAATGCATCGTCGGTCAGGGTGCTCCGTCCCGCGCCGATGACCGTGAAGCCCTCGGGCAGGCTGCCCTCGGCAGCCAGCGCGTACAAGGCCGGGACGAGCTTGCGCTTGGTCAGGTCACCGCTGGCGCCGAAGATCACGACGCAGAACGGTACCGGCGTCCGTGGCTCGCGGCGGCGTTCGTGCAGCGGGTGCTCCGCGATCAGTGCGATGCCGGAGTCCCCGTGGTTCCCTCTGCTTTCACAGCATGCCCGCCGAACTCATTGCGCAAGGCGGCGATCACCTTGTTGCCGAAGCCGTCGGGGAGGCGTGACTGGTAGCGTGCCATCAGGGACAGCGCGAGCACGGGAGCGGGCACCGAGAGCTGCATCGCTTCCTCGAGCGTCCAGCGTCCCTCGCCTGAGTCGTCGACCCAGCCGCGCAGCTGATCCAGCTGCGGGTCACGCTCGAACGCTCGCTCGGCGAGCTCGAGCAACCAGGAACGCACCACGCTTCCCTGGTTCCAGAGGTGCGCGATGGCGTGCAGGTCGAGCTCGCCGAAGTCCTGCTTCGCCTGCATGATCGCGAAACCCTCCGCGTACGCCTGGAGCATGCCGTACTCGATGCCGTTATGGACCATCTTGACAAAATGTCCGGCGCCCGGAGGTCCGACATGCAGGAACCCGTCGGGCGGTGCGAGGGTGGTGAAGATGGGGCGCCAGTGGTCGACTGTGGCCTGCTCCCCGCCGGCCATGAGGCAGTACCCGACCTGGAGGCCCCAGATGCCCCCGCTGGTTCCCGCGTCGATGAAGCTGATGCCGCGCTCGGCGCTGCTCGCAGCACGCGCGATCGAGTCGTGGTAGTTGCTGTTGCCACCGTCGATGATGGTGTCGCCCTTCTCGAGCAGCGACTGCAGCGCCGCCACCGTGTCGTCGGTCACCTTCCCGCTCGGCACCATGATCCAGACACCGCGTGGCTTGTCGAGCGCGGCGATGAGCTCATCGATGCTGCCTGTCGTGGTCGCACCAAAAGCCTCGACGCTCGCACGTGCGTCCGGGTTCGGGTCGTATGCGACGACGGCGTGGTCACCGTCACGGCGGAGCCGGTGCACCATGTTGGCCCCCATCCGTCCGAGCCCGACAAAGCCGATCTGCATGGTCGTGAGTCCTTCGATGTGACGGTCGCGCTCAGCGCGCCGCCGTGATTGCGCTGACTGCGTCGGTGAGGCTGGCGAGCCCGGCATCAAGGTCGCCCGCGATGTGGACGCGAACGACCCGCCGGCCGTGGGATCGCAAGGACTGCAGGTCGCCGGCGGCCTGCGCTCGCTTGAGGATCGAGAAGGTGAACGGCTGGCCGGGAATCGCCACGTCAGTCCCGTCGTCGGCGGTGATCTGGATGTACACGCCGGTGTTCGGCCCTCCCTTGTGCAGCTGGCCGGTGCTGTGCAGGAACCGAGGTCCGAAGCCGAGCGTGGTTGCGACACGCCGTGTGTCGCGGATGGCGACGCGCAGGCGCTGGAGCGCGCGTTGATTCGCGTCGTCAGGTGTCACGTACGCCATGAGCGCGACGTAATCACCCGATCTGGCTGTGTCGAGGTGCGCCGCCAGTGCCCCTGACGCGCTCGCCCCGGAGACATCGCCGTACACACGCAGCGCACCGTCGGTGACCGCTGCGGGCTCGTCCGGAAGCGCCCCGGACTGCTGATACTGCTCGAGGACCGCCCTGGTGTTGTCCTTCGACTCCTGGACGTTCGGCTCGTCGAAGGGATCGATGGCGAGGTGGGCGCCGGCGACGGCTGTCGCGAACTCCCAGCGGAAGAATTCGGCGGCGAGGTCGTATTTGTCGGCGAGGTCGAACGAGACGACCGGATGCCCGGCGCCCCGCAGGGCCTCGAGGGAGCGATCGAAATCCGGGTTGTCACCGATGCGCAGCGCGACGAACAGTCGATCCTCCGAGTACACACCAGGTGCACCAATCGGCTCGTCGCCGATCGGGATGATGCCCTTGCCTTCCTTGCCGGTGCTCTCGGCGATCAACTGCTCGGCCCAGAGCGAAAAGGCCTCGATCTCGCGGGGCGCGAGGATGGTCACCTTGTCGCGCCCCTGATCGTGGAGGGCGCCCATCACCGCTCCAAGGCTGAGCCCGCAGTTGAGGTCGCCGGGGACCCCGGCTGCGCAGTTCCTGCGCATGCTCGCGGCCCGTTCCAGGAGGAGCCGGCAGTCGATCCCGATGACGGCTGCGGGGACCAGGCCGAACATGCTCAGCGCCGAGTACCGGCCGCCGATATCGGGCGGGTTCCTGTAAAGGTGGAGGAAGCGTCGCTCCTGCGCGAGCGTGGCGAGCGGCGTGCCCGGGTCGGTCACGGCGACGAAGTGCGATCCCGGGTTATCGGTCACCGCTGCGGTCACCTCCCAGAAGTGCGCGACGTGCGAGAGCGTCTCCAGCGTGGTGCCCGACTTGCTCGACACGATGTAACCGGTGGCGCCGGGATCGATCGCGCCGGTCACCCGCGCGATCGCGAGCGGGTCCGTCGTGTCCAGCACATGGAGCGCAGGCTGTCCCTCCGCGCTGCCGAACGAGCTGCGCAGCACCTCGGGGCAGAGGCTGGACCCACCCATGCCGAGCAGCACACAATCGCGCCAGCCGGCCTCGCGCACCTCGGCGGCGAGCGCCTCGAGCTCCGGGAGGCGCTCGTGCATGCCGCCGATCACGTCGAGCCACCCCAGACGGTTGTTGATCACCGCCGCATGGGCGCTGTCCCCCGGCTTCCACAGGTCCGGGTCGCGGTGCCAGATGCGCGTCGCGATGTCGCCGGCGCTTGCCGTGTCGAGCGGGACCTGCGCCGCTCCGGTGTCGATGCGCTGACGTTTGCTGTAGCCGGATCCGAACCCGTCGATCTTTTCGGCGATGCCGCGGATCAGCTGGTCGTACGAGTCGGCGAACTGTTTGACGCCGTCGTCGAGCAGCTGCTGCGTCACCGCATCCATGTCGATGCCGGTTTCGGCAAGCTGCTCCATCACCCTGTGCGCGCCCGCATAGTCGGCCTTGACGGTGTCGCCGGCCACCACCCCGTGGTCCTGGAATGCCTCGATGGTCGCTGGTGGCATCGTGTCCACGGTGTCGGGACCGATCAGGGCCTCGGCGTAGACGACGTCTCGATAGTTGGGATTCTTGGCACTGGTGCTCGCCCAGAGCGGTCGCTGAACGTGCGCACCGGCCGCGCGCAGGGTCGCGAACCTCGCGTCACCGAAACGGCGCTCGAAGAGCTCGTACGCGAGCACCGCGTTGGCGATCGCCGCCTTGCCGAGCAGCCCCTCGATGAGCGCGTTGCCCGGGTCGGCGCCGAGCTTCTCTTCGAGCAGCTTGTCGACCAGCGTGTCGACGCGGCTGACGAAGAACGACGCGACCGAATGCACGTCGAGGGGCTGGCCGCCCTGATGACGGACTTCGAGGGCGGAGATGTACTGCTCGATGACGCGCTCGTGCATCGCGAGCGCGAAGATCAGCGTCACGTTGACGTTGCGGCCGTCGGCGATGGTCCGGTGGATTGCCGCCATTCCCTCGAGCGTGGCCGGGATCTTGATCATGAGGTTGGGACGGTCAACGCGCTCCCACAGCGTTCTCGCAGTCGCGATGGTCGCGTCGGTGTCGTGCGACAGTGCGGGTGGCACCTCGAGGCTGACGTATCCGTCGGCGCCCGAGGTGCGCTCGTGCACGGGCCGGAGGATGTCCGCGGCATGCTGGATATCGCTGATTGCCAGCTCGGTGAACACGTCCATGGGGTCATCGATGCCGGCGTCGATGAGCTCGCGGATCTGATCGTCGTACAGGGAGCCCTCGGCGATCGCCTTCTGGAAGATCGTCGGATTGCTCGTCAGCCCGGTGACGTTCTCTTCAGCGACGCGGTGCTCCAGCTGCCCGGTGGTCACCAATTCGCGGCTGATGAAGTCGAGCCACACAGACTGACCGTGCTCGCCGAGTCGCTGCAGCGGAGTCGCCATCAGCGCGCCTCCGCGGGAGCGCCGACCATCGTGTTCACGGCGGCGACGATCGCGTCGGCATCGATCCCCGCGGCGGCCATCAGCTCGTCCGGTGCGGCGGAACCGGGCAGGCCGCGAACCGCCAGGTGGGTGACCCGGGGCGGGTTCTCCTCGAGCGCGAGCGCCTCCATCACGGCAGCGCCGAGACCACCCTCCGGGTAGTGGTCCTCGACCACGACCAGACGCCCGGCCGTCGCGTCGCTGGCCTCACGGAGCGTTGCGGTGTCGATCGGCTTCACCGAGTAGAGATCGATCACGCGGCACGAGATGCCGCTGTTCGACAGGCGTTCCGCCGCGGCGATGCACGCGTGCAGCGTCACCCCCGCACCGATGAGTGTCACCACGTCGTTGGTGGATTGGCGGACCACCTTCGCGCCACCGATCGGGAACTCCTCGTCGCTGCCGTACAGGACCGGATAGGCGCCACGGGTGGTGCGGATGTAGCTGATGCCGTCGATATCGGCCATCTGGGAAACCAGTGACGCCGTCGACACAGCGTCACTCGGATACAGCACCGTCGAGGTGTGCACGGCGCGCATGGCGGCGATGTCCTCGAGGGCCATCTGTGAGGGACCGTCGGCGCCGATCTCGCAGCCCGCGTGCGAGCCGGAGAGCCGGACGCTCACCTGGGAGACGCCCGCCATCCGGATGAAGTCGTACGCGCGCGAGAAGAAGGCAGCGAAGGTGGACGCGAATGGGATGTAGCCGCGCACCGACAGCCCGACGGCGCTGGCGACCATCTGCTGTTCCGCGATGAACATCTCGAAGAAGCGCTCCGGATATGCGTTCTTGAACTCATCGGCGTGGGTCGAGTTGCTCACCTCGCCGTCGAGGGCGACGACATCGTGACGCGCCCCAAGGGCGCGCAGCGTGTCGCCGTACGCCTTGCGGGTCGCGACCTTGTCGCCGAGCTTGTAGGTGGGCAGGCTCACGGCCTCGTCCGCGACCTTCGACGATGCGGACTCGAGCGCTTCCGGTGGGCGGACGTCGATGCGCAGGTCGCGCTCCCCACCCAACTCAGCGATCGCCTTCTCGGCCAGCTCGGGCGACAGCGCCTTGCCGTGCCACCCGTCCTTGTTCTCGATCTCGGCGAATCCCTTGCCCTTGATGGTGCGCGCGATCACGACGCTCGGCCGCTCGCCATCGGACCGCGCGGAGGCGAGCGCCTCGTCGATCTCGGTCAGGTCGTGCCCGTCGATGACGATCGCCCTGCAGCCGAAGGCTTCGACGCGACGGCGGTAGATGTCCAGGTCCCACTCGAACTCGGTGGGCCCGCGCTGACCGAGCCGGTTGACGTCGAAGATGGCGGTGAGGTTGGAGAGGCCGTAATGGCCCGCCTTGTCGAGCGCTTCCCAGATCGAACCCTCGGCTAACTCGCTGTCGCCGCAGAGGACCCAGACGTGGAAGGGGAGGTGGTCGAGGTACTTGCCGGCGAGCGCCACGCCGACCGCGACCGCGAGGCCCTGGCCGAGCGATCCGGTGGCGACGTCAACCCACGGGATGATCGGCGTCGGGTGGCCCTGGAGCCTCGAGCCGAAGGTGCGGTAGGTCATCAGCTCGTGATCGCTCACGGCGCCGACCGCCTTGTACAGCCCGTACAGCAGCGGTGAGGCGTGTCCCTTGGAGAAGATGAGATGGTCGTTGTTGGCCAGTTCCGGGCGCGCGAAGTCGTAGCGAAGGTGGCGGGCGGCCAGGACGGCGATCAGGTCGGCGGCGGACATGCTCGAGGTCGGATGCCCCGATCCCGCCTTGGTGCTGGCACGGATTCCATCGACGCGGATCTGCCGCGCGACCTCACCGACGAAATCGAGCGCCGGAAGCGCTCCCGTCTCGATACTGCCGGTCACGGCCATGTGATCCACCTCCGTTGAGCCATCTGAACTTGAATCATGCGACGACTGCCCCACGCGGCGTGGTCGGGTATTGGTTAAGGTCGCATGGGGTACAGTCACGGCTCGGGCGCGCGCCTATAGCTCAGTCCGGATAGAGCGTCTGACTACGGATCAGAAGGTCGGGGGTTCAAATCCTCCTGGGCGCACCACCCCGTCCCAGCCGAGCCTCGGGGCGGGCAAGCGATTGAAGATCGAGGGCCCTCGTGAGCCGTGACGGCTGACGCGAGGGACGCTCAGCGGCGACTCCCGATTCGCCCTAAGCTGGATTGATGCGAGGCCGGTTCCGGCGATGATGTTCCCGATCGCGTTCATCTGGATCCCGCTGCTCTTCTTCGCTCTCTGGGTGGCGGCGGTGGTCTACTGGATCGTGGTCATCGTCGAGGTCGCGAAGGTTCCCGACGCGCAGTTCAGGGCGAGCGGGAGCGAGAAGATCGTGTGGCTGCTGATCGTCATTTTCGGCGGGATCATCGGTTCGCTGGTCTGGCGTTTTGCCAAGCGGGACGAGCTGCTCCGTTACGCCGGCAGCGCGCCCCCGCCACCGCCCGGCTGGTACCCCGAGGCGGGCTCGGGAACCCTGCGCTGGTGGGACGGCGTCAGATGGACGGATGTCCGCCACGTTCCGCCGCCAACCGCCTAGCCGGATCGGCGTAACCAACTGTTCGGCCCGGCGTTTGAACGAGCGCTCCTGCACACACTCAACCGGAGGGTTCCCCCAGTGACCCGGGTCCTCAAGCTCGCGGCAGCAGCCACCGGCGCCGCAGTCATCGCCACCGCAGCCTTTCTCCTGCATCCGCGCTCTGGAGCGCGTCGTCGCACCGCGGCGCGCCACGCCACCGTTGGGGTCGCCTCGCTCGTCGGCTCGGCAGTCGACAAGCGTCCGCGCCGCGCCAGCGCGAACAGCTGGGACGAGACCCTCGCCAACCGCGTCCGCGTTGCCCTCTCACTGGGCTTCGGCGACCTCGCGACGGGCCTCGAAATCCGTGCGAGCCGCGGCGTGATCACGCTCCGCGGCGAGGTCGACGAGCTCAGCGACATCACTCGGTTCGAGGCGGCGGTTCGCGAAGTGGGCGATGTGGTCGACGTCGACAACCTGCTCCGGCTGCGCATGCGCGATCTGCGTCCGCGCGTCCTCTCCGCCTAGCCGGAGCACCTCGCGATCGGCGACACTCCGCTCGTGTCGCTGCCCTTCGACCCGCCGCTCGAGCCAATGCTCGCGCGCGCCGCGGCGGAGATCCCTCGCGAGGGATCCTGGCTCTACGAGCCGAAGTGGGACGGCTTTCGCGCCGTTGTGTTTCGTGACGGAGCGAAGGTCCACATCGCCAGCCGGAACGCGCTGGCGCTCGAGCGGTACTTCCCCGAGCTCATCGAGCCGCTCCAGGCCGCTCTCCCCGAGCGCTCCATCGTCGACGGCGAGGTGGTGATCGCCACTGAGCACGGGCTGGACTTCGACGCTCTGCAGCAGCGCATCCACCCTGCCGCGTCGCGGGTGCGGATGCTCGCCGACAAGACGCCGGCCTCGGTGGTGCTCTTCGACCTGCTGGCCCTTGACGCCGACGACCTCCGCGAGCGCCCACTCGAGGAACGCCGGGCGGGGTTGATGCGGGCGATCGCCAGCAGTCGAACGGTCGGGGTCACGCCCCAGACAACCGATCCGGACGAGGCGACCACCTGGTTCACACGGTACGAGGGCGCCGGGCTCGACGGCGTGGTCGCCAAGGACCCGGCCGGCACCTACCGCCCCGGCGAGCGTCGCTGGGTCAAGGTGAAGCACCTGCGCACGGTCGACTGCGTGGTCGGCGGTTACCGGATCGCCAAGGATGGGCGCGGTATCGGGTCACTGCTCCTTGGGCTGTACGACAGTGATGGCGCGCTCCATCACGTCGGCCACACATCGTCCTTCGACGCCGCCGAACGGCGGGCGTTACTCGAGCAGTTGCAGCCGCTCGTCGGTGGCGACAGCTTCGGTAATGGACGGACGCCGGGAGGTCCGAGCCGGTGGCAGCGTTCCGCTGACAGCGCGTGGACGTCGGTGCGCCCGGAGCTCGTGTGCGAGGTGTCGTTCGACCATCTCCAGAGCGGCCGCTTCCGCCACGCATCGCGGTTCCTGCGCTGGCGACCCGACAAGGACCCGCGTTCCTGCGACTTCGATCAGCTCTCGCCTCCGGAGGAGTTCGCGCTGAACGACATCCTCGTCACCCGGGGTCCATGACTCAGCCATCGACTCACCCGAACCAGGGGGCAACGTGATGAGCGTAGAGTGCCGGCGCGGTGATGGCCGGTACTGATTACAGCTCGTACCTGCGCATCGACGAGCTCCTCGATCTCCAGCACCCGCTCACCGTGGGAGCCCACGACGAGATGCTGTTCGTGGTCATCCATCAGGCCTATGAGTTGTGGTTCAAAGTGATCCTGCATGAGCTCGACTTCGCGACCGCCGAGCTGCTGGCGGGCCGCCCGCAGGGAGCGATGGCACCGCTGCACCGCACCACGCGCGTCGACGAATTGCTGATTGCGCAATTGCGCGTGCTCGAAACACTCACCCCCGAGGGCTTCCTCGAATTCCGCGATCCACTCAAGCCCGCATCGGGACTGCAGTCGGGCCAGTTCCGGGCAATCGAGATCCTCGGCGGCTTCGACGGGACCACGCCCGCCGATGCATCGCCACTCTCGGATCACGACCGCGCGGAGTTGCGCCGGCGCAGCGGTGCCCCAACGCTGTTCAGCGCGCTCTGCGCGGCGTTGCGTGCGCAGGGTTTCGATGCCCCGGACGGTGACGGCATCGAGCTTCGCGATCGCCGTGTCGAGGCGCTGGTGTCCGTGTACCGCGACCACGTGTCGCCCGAGCGCGCCGCGCTCCATCGCGTGTGCGAACTGCTCCTCGATCACGACGAGGCAATCTCACGGTGGCGCTTTCATCACGCGCTCATGGCGGCCCGCGAGATCGGGTCCCGCCCCGGCACCGGTGGTGGCGGCGTGGCCTATCTGGACACGACGATCACGCTGCGATTCTTTCCCGAGCTCTGGGAGGTGCGCAACCGCTTGTGACCATCCAATTTCCGGACAACCTCGACCGCAACTCGTGCGCGGCGCTGGATGCGCGGGATCCGCTGGCGGCATTTCGCGATCGCTTCCTCGACGACGGCGCGACCATCTACCTCGATGGCAACTCGATGGGACGCCTGCCCAAGGCCGCGGTATCGCGGTTGCAGGAGATGGCCGAGCACGAATGGGGAACGATCCTGGTTCGCGGCTGGACCGAGTCGGGATGGATGGAGTCCCCGCTGCGCGTCGGCGACTCCGTCGCGGAGCTCATCGGCGCGTCACCCGGCGAGGTGCTCGTCGCCGACACGACCTCGGTGGGACTCTTCCGGTTGATGACGTCGGTGCTTCGGGCGCGACCCCAGCGCCGCGTGATCGTGACCGAGCGGAGCAATTTCCCAACGGATCTCTACATCGCGAGCGGCGTGGCCGACCTGCTCGGTTGCGAGGTCCGCACGGTCGAGCGAGCGCATCTGCGCGACGCGCTCGACGGGGACACGGCGTTGCTCGTGCTGACCGAGGTCGACTTCCGCACCGGCGAGCGCCACGACATGGGCGCACTCACTGCGGCCGCGCATGGCGTCGGCGCGCTCGTGCTCTGGGATCTCTCGCACAGCGCCGGCGCCGTCGAGATCCAGCTCAATCACCATGGGGTCGACCTCGCCGTGGGATGTGGCTACAAGTACCTGAATGGGGGGCCCGGATCTCCGGCATATCTCTACGTGGCAACCGCGTTGCAGGACGAGTTGCGCAACCCCATCCAGGGCTGGCTGGGCCATGACAACCCGTTCCTCTTCGATGCCGAGTACCGGCGCGGGCCGGGGATACGCGGCTGGATGAGCGGATCACCGCCGGTGCTTGCGATCGGTGCGCTCGCTGTCGGCGTCGGCATTCAGCTCGAGGCAGGAGCGCACGCGGTGGGCGAGAAGGCGGCGATGCTCACCGAGGTCTTCATGCGTCGCGCGCACGCTCGCCTCGATGCCCTTGGCTTCGAGGTGGCCACCCCCGGCGCACCCGATCGGCGCGGCGCTCAGGTGTCCCTCCGCCATCCGGACGGGCTCGCGATCGTGCGCGCGGTGGCGGACCAGGGCGTCATCGGCGACTTCCGGCCGCCGGACCTCTGCCGCTTCGGGCTTGCTCCGCTGTACACGCGCTTCGTCGATTGCTGGGACGCCGTCGAGCGAATCGCCGCTGTGGTCGAGAGCGGCGCCAACCGCTTGCCCCACTACCGCGAGGAGGTCGCGATCCCTTAGTCCGGTACGCCCGCGGTCAGGACGACACGGCGATCGGTTTGAACACGTAGGGGGTGATGGTGCACGCGCCGTCCTCCTGGCAGACCCTGAAGCCGAACGTGATCTTCAGATAGCCAAGCCCAGCGTGCACAGCCCGGAAGGCCCACGCCTGCGCTCCGGGAAATCCGCAGATTGCGGTCAGATGGCAGGGAGGATCCGTCGTTGCCGTGAGAATGCCGGCGCTGGCGGACTCGACGGTCTCACCCAAACCCGGCAGGAGCACCACCTCGACAGTCGTCCCCAGCGAAACGCGAATCTGATCCGTTGTCCGCGGCTGCACGACCAGGACAGAACCTTCGCGTCCTTTGAGGTCGCCCACGACCGCCACCTCTGCGGGCCCGGCTCTGGTCACCGCGGGCTTCGGACGAACTGCGTACAGCACGACCGTCATCAGCGCTCCGAGCGCCACGGGAACGAGCACGGCGGCGATGATCAGCAGCCATCGCCGCCGTGATGTCTGCCGCTCGCCGGCGCTCAGCGTCTGGTCGTCTCGCGGGGTGCGCGCCATCCCGACCACATCGACCACGCGATGATGAGCACCACCGTCGCGACGATGATCCAAAGAGCGTAGTTGCTGATCGCCTGCGCGACGGTCACGGCGGGCTGGCCGATCGCCCAGCCCGCGGCGACGATGAGTCCGACGTAGGCGAGCGTGCCGATCAGGTCGGCGACGATGAAGATCACAAACGGCATCCCCGCCTCGCCGGCCGCCATGTAGAAGAGCGGTGACGGCGCGGGGAGGAATGGCGCGAGCACGATCGTCCAGACACCGTATTTCTGGAAGAACCGCTCGCCCCGCGCGGCCCGTTTCCGCCAGCGCGGGTCGGATGCGCTGAGGTAGTTGATGAGGCTGCGCCCGTATCGCTTTCCGGCCCAGAAGAAGAATGGGTCGGTCATCATGGAGATCGGGAGCGGCGCGATCAGCGCCAGCAGCAGCGGCGCCTTGCCGACCCGCGCAAAGCCGCCTGCCGCGACCATCGAGGCGATGCTGCCGCGCAGCGCGCTGAGCAGCACCGGGTTGCGACCGAGGAGCAGTGGCGTGAGCGGCAGCCCCGCGTAGTAGTAGAGGGTGTTGGCGATGATCGGCCCGACGCAGAGCACATCCTTGACGCCAACCCGAGGGCGCGGCCGAAGCGGCTCCGCCGTTGTGTCGACGATCAGGGTCTCGCTGTCCATGGACCCATTGTCACCTCTCTCCCGAGGCGACGCTGTCAGGCGACGTCGCGGACCTGCATCTCCAGTGATACCGCCGGTTCGGTCCTGCGGCTCTGACCGATGAGCAGGAGCACCACGGCGCCGGTGATCAACGTTGCCGCCACCACCGTGAGCGGGGTCACCGCTTCGCCCAGCACGAGCGCTCCCAGCGCCACCGCGACGACCGGATTGACAAATGCGTAGGTGGATGCGGCGGTGACAGAGACGTGGTGCAGGAGCCAGATGTACGCGACATAGCCCACCAGCGCCCCGATCACCACCAGGTAGATGAAGGCGGCGACGGAGGCGAATGACACGGTGCCGAGGTGGACGTGACCGAGTTCCCCGGTGGCCGCCCCGGCGATGCTGAGCAGGACGCCGCCGGCGATCATCTCCATGGCGACGGCAGTGAGTGGCTGACGCGGTGCGGGCGCCGTTCGGGCGTAGAGCGAACCCAGCGCCCAGAGGAGCGGCGACATCAGGACGACGATCGTCTGCCAGTGGCCGGCTCCGGCGCCGCCGGGACGGACGAGCAGGATGATCCCCGCGAGTCCGACCGCGATGCCGATCGCCGCGGGCCAGTTGATCCACCGCCCGCCGAACGCCGGCGCGAAGAGCGCCATCCAGAGCGGCACGGTCGCGATGATCAGCGCCACGAAACCGCTGGGGAGGTACTGCTCGCCCCAGGCAACGCCGCCGTTGCCGAAGAGCAGGAGACACCCGCCGATCACGAGCGCTGACCTCCAGTGGATCAGCGTGAGCCGTTCGCGGGGCGCGCCCGGGCGGTGCGAGAACGCCAGCAGCAGGAGCCCGGCGAGGATGAATCGCGCCCCGGACATCAGCAGCGCCGGGATGGTCTCGATCGCGATGTGGATCGTGAGGTACGTCGAACCCCAGATGACGTACACCGCAGCAAAGGCGACCACGATCTGAGCGCGAGAAGCCTGAGGACGGGGGATCTGGGAGATGGACACGTTCGAGGTCATTTGTTATGATACAAAGCGGTGAACGTACCGATACGTTATCACATCACTGGACGGCGGGCGTCTGAGATTGCCGAGAGCGTCGAGCGGGGCATCCGCGAAGGCGAGCTCACGGCCGGAACACGGCTGCCGACGGTCCGGTCGCTGGCCTCACACCGTGGCATCAGCACCGCGACGGTGGCCTCCGCGTACCGCGAGTTGCGTCGTCGCGGGCTGGTCGCCGGCGCGGGACGGCTCGGTACCACCATCGCTCCGCGCGTCCCGCCGTCGCCGCGCGGCAGGCCGATCGTCCCGGCCGGCGTCGTCGACCTGCTGTCCGGGAATCCCGACCCGGCGCTCCTCCCTGACCTCGAGCCTGCTTTCGTGTCCCTGCCGCGCCAGCCCGTCCTCTACGGCGCCGCCGGCTCCGATCCCGAGTTGCTTGCGCTCGCGGGAGCGCGACTCGAGCGCGACGGCGTGCCGAACGACCACCTGACCGTCGTTGGCGGGGCGCTCGACGGCATCCAGCTCTCCCTCCAGGCGCACGTCCGTCCCGGCGATCGGATCGCCGTCGAAGACCCCTGCTACCCCGGGATCATCGACCTCGCCTCGGCGCTCGGACTGGCCGTCCTCCCCGTCGCGATCGATGATCGCGGACCGACGCCCGAGGGTCTTGCCCGCGCGCTGCGCGGTGGCGCGGTTGCGTGCGCCCTCACACCTCGCGCCCAGAACCCTTACGGTGCCGCAGTGGACGCCGAGCGTGCCGCAGAGCTCAAGGACGTGCTCGCCCGTCACCCGGCGGTGCTGGTGCTCGAGGATGATCATGCCTTCGACATCACAGAACGAGGCTGCCATTCCCTTTGTGAGCCGGGACGCGCGCGCTGGGCGCATCTCAGGTCCGTCTCCAAGTCGCTCGGACCCGACCTCCGTCTCGCCGTCCTCTCCGGCGACGCCACCACGGTCGCACGTGTCGAAGGCCGCCGTCTGCTTGCCGCGGGATGGGTCTCGCACGTTCTCCAACGCCTCGTCGTGCGCATGTGGAGCGAGCCGGGCGAAACGGCTCGCCGCGAGGAGGTCGCGGCCACCTACACCCGCCGCCGCGAAGCGCTGCGCGATGCGCTCGCCGCACGTGGCATCGCGTCGCACGGTCGCTCCGGCCTCAACGTGTGGATTCCGGTTGCGCACGAGGACGCGACGGTCGCCGCCCTGCAGGAGCGTGGCTGGGGCGTCCTCGCCGGGGAAAGGTTCCGCATCGCCAGCGCGCGAGGGATCCGGGTCACGACCTCGCGCCTCGAACCCGCCGATGCCGCGCGGTTTGCCGCGGACCTCGAGGCGGCGTTGACCCCCCAGCCATCTCGCCTGAGCTGACCGATCGATGCCGGAGCACCCGCCCGAGCGAACCCACGAGAACCGCGCACGCGCCCTCGCCTTTGGTGGTGTCGCAACCCTGTACGACCAGGCGCGCCCGTCGTACCCACCCGCACTGATCGACGCGTTGATGGAGCTCTCGCCGCGACGGGTACTGGACGTCGGCTGCGGCACCGGAAAAGCAGCGCGGCTGCTGGTCGAGCGCGGCTGCGAGCTCCTCGGCGTCGAGCCCGATGCATCGATGGCGGCAGTTGCGCGCATCCACGGGATCAGCGTCGAGGAGGCGACCTTCGAGACCTGGGACGCGCACGGACGCGTGTATGACCTGATCGTCTCGGGTCAGGCATGGCACTGGGTGAATCCAACGGTGGGTATCCCCAAAGCCGCCTCCCTCCTGAATCCGGGCGGATACCTTGCGGTGTTCTGGAACAGAGGACGGCCGGACCCCGACACCCAGGAGGTGTTCGACGACATCTACATGCGACTCGCGCCCGAAATTGCCGACACCAACCTCGTGCTGAACCCGACGGCGCAGCCCAGGGAGCGGCTCGACGAGTTCCATGGCGGCGGAGTCTTCACCGGGGTCACCACGCGGACCTTTCTCTGGGACACGGTCTACGACCGCACCGCCTGGATCGATTTCATCTCCACCCACGCCGATCACATCCTGCTTCCCGATCCCCAGAGACGCGCGCTGCTCGCGGCCCTCGGCGACGCCGTGGACGCGCGCGGCGGGACCCTGACGTATCACTACTCGACGTTGCTGGTGCTCGCGGCACGAGGGATATGACCGCAGCCGTACCATCGGCTGCGTGGCCACGGCAGTAGCGCACTGGCGCTGCAGGCATCCTCACCCGGTGCCGTCACGTCACGACCGCGTGGTCCTTGGCGGTCTGGAGCGACGCACGTAGTGGTCGCGCGCGCGTGACCGAGGTTGCCGACCAGGCGAGGGCGCTCGGGATGCGGCTGCTCTCACGACGATGGGATGACGCCCCGCACACCATCGAGACGATGGACGCTGCGATCGCCGAGCTCGCGGCACCGCGCCACGTGGCAGTCGACTCCGAAGACCTCCAGGCGCTGCATGATGTGCTCGAGGAGATCACCGAGATGCGCCGGCAGCTCGACTCGTGAGCATCCGGGGCCTTTGCCGGTGACCGTTGTCGACGGCGTCCAGATCGGGGCCGGCGCCGTGATCGTGCTGGTGACCATCTACGACGTGGTCCAGTCCGTGGTCATGCCGCGGCCGGCCGTGGGGCGAATACGTCTCAGCTTCACGCTCATCCGGGGCGGCTGGCGGGTGTGGCGCAAGCTCGCGGAGCGTCCCAAGAAGCTGCAGACGCGCGAAACCGCGATGGCAGCCTTCGCACCGATGATGCTGGTCGGGCTGCTGGTGCTCTGGGGCTTCTCCTTCATCATCGGCTACGCACTGATCTTCAGTGGGCTCCATGACGGGCTCCAGCCCCAGCCGGACTCGTTCGGCACCACCCTGTACTTCTCGACGGGCCGCATGCTCGCGTTCTCGGTTGCCGGCATCGAGGCGACCGGCGTGGCCACGCGGACCTTTGCGGCCATTGAAGCAGCGAGTGGCTTCGGCCTCTTCGCCCTGGTGATCAGCCTCCTGTTCTCGCTCTTCAGCTCATTCCAGCGACGCGAAACCGCCGTGGTCGCGCTGGACGCGCTGGCAGGCGCGCCCCCTTCCGGCGTGCAGCTGCTCGAGACCTGCGCCAAGGACGCGATGCCGGAGCAGCTGGCCGCGACCTTCGACGAGTGGCGGTTGTGGACCGTGGATGTCATCGAGAGTCACCTCTCGTATCCGCTGCTCTTCTACTTCCGGTCCAGTCACGACAACGAGGCATGGGCCAACTCCTTCGGCGCCGTGATGGACGCCGCAACCCTTGTCCTCACGACCGTCGACGGGGGACCGGTCGGGCAGGCGCGGCTCATGCACAAGGTTGGTGCTCATTTCGTCGCCGACATGCGCGACCACTTCCGCTACGAAGGCGAGGCGATCGCCGGCGTCGAACGCGAGGAGTTCGTCGAGGCATGCGGCCGCCTCGAGCGCGCCGGATATCAGTTGCACAACCTGGACAGGGCGTGGGAGCAGTTCAGCCTTTTGCGCAGCAAGTACGGAACCTGGCTCAACCAGACGACCAAAGGTCTCAGCGTCCCGCCGGCGCCCTGGATCGGAGACCGGTCATATCTGCCCCATCGGGAACGATCGGCACGAGGACGCGGTCAGCGCCGCGTGGCCTGAGGGCTCACGATCTCGTACCCGTCGCAACCAAGGACGGGGAGCGACGGGTAGCGCGGAAAGCGCGGATCGTCGTCGGCATGTGCACAGCGCATGAACGTGGAGCGCGCGCCTCTGACCAGGCGCGCATGGATGCACGAGGCGCACAGGCCCGAGAGCGGCGGGGGAGCCGGCTGCACGCGACCATGGTGCGCGTGCCGGTCGTGCGAGCGCTTACCATGCGCGGCCATGCCCGCCATCACCGTCAGCGAACATATCGACAGAGCGGTACGCAAGGTCGACAAGTCGACCGCCATCGACCACTGGGACCGCAACCTGGGACGGTACGACGCCGAAGAGTTGATGACCGAGGTGCTCGGGCGCAAGCTCACGCGCGCAGTCCTCGACCGCGTTCTCGACAGCACATCGAAGCAGCGGTTCGCGGCAATGGTCGCGCGGCGGGTCAACGGCGAACCGATCCCACGCATCAAAGGCCACTACGCGTTTCGCGGACTCGATCTGCTCATCAGGGATGGGGTCTTCGTGCCGCGGGCATCGAGCGAGCTGCTTGCGAAGGAGGCGATCAGGGTGCTGCGCCGGCGTCGCGGGCAGCGCGTCGCCGTCGACGTCGCAACCGGCGCCGGTCCGGTGGCGCTCGCCGTCGCGAATGAGGTGCGCGACGCTGATGTCTGGGGCGTCGACATCTCAGCGGAAGCCGCGTCGTTGGGTAAGGACAATGCGCGCCGTCTCGGCCTTCGCAACGCGCACTTCCGTGCCGGGGATCTTCTCGACGCCCTGCCGCGCCGGCTTCGTGGTGAGATCGATGTCTTCACCATCCATCCGCCGTATGTGCTCCGGCGCGACCTGAAGGAATTGCCTCGCGAGATCCGCGAGTTCGAGCCGCTCCAGTCGCTCACCGACGGATCCGATGATGGCCTCGGTCTGGTGCGCAGACTCGCAACCGAAGCGCACGAATGGCTCAAGCCGGGCGGCGTCCTGCTCGTCGAGATCGGCACCTATCTGTCGCGCAAGACCCAGGCGACACTCCGCGCCGAGCACCTGGTGGACGTCAGCTGGACCAAGGACGACCTGGGTGTCACGCGCGTTGTGTCAGGGCGGACGCCTCGGAGGAATGCGCGGACGGCTCGTTGACCTCCCGCGACCGATCAATGGTGGAATCGCTGCCGGTCCGCGTGCGGCTGCGATGGCGCGTGGTGCCGCAGCACGCTCACCTCACGCTTCAGGTCGTCGACCAGGAGATCCGACAGATCGCGCGAGAAGCCGTTGCGCACCACGATGCGGATCACCGACGTGGCTTCGAGGTTGGCGCACAGGGTGTACGCGGGCACCTGCCAGCCGCGTTTGCGCAGCGCGTCGGAGACGTCGTAGACGCTGTAGCCGGCACCGGGATCGACGGTGAAGGCGAAGACCGGCAGTTCGCTGCCGTCGGTGAGCAGCCGGAAGGGACCGAGCTTCGCCACCTGCGAGGACAGATGCAGCGCGGTGTCCTGGCATGCCTGCTGCACCCGCCGGTACCCCTCGAAACCGAGCCGGATCAGCTGGTAGTACTGGGCGATCACGTTCGAGCCCGACCGCGAGAAGTTGAGCGCGAAGGTCGGCATGCTGCCGCCCAGATAGTTCACATTGAAGATGAGGTCCTCGGGCAGCGACTCGCGGTCCCGCCACACCACCCAGCCGACCCCGGGATAGACGAGACCGTATTTGTGCCCGGACGTGTTGATCGACACCACACGATCGAGCCGGAAGTCCCAGACCAGGTCGGGCTGAATGAACGGTGCGATGAACCCGCCGGACGCGGCGTCCACGTGGACGGGGATGTCGGGGCCGCCGCCGGTGGCCAGGTGGTCCAGGGCCGCCGCGATCGCGGAGACCGGCTCGTAACTGCCGTCCTGCGTGGATCCGAGCACCGCGACCACGCCGATGGTGTTCTCATCGCATAACGGGACGGCGGTTTCCGCCGTCAGGTGGCGACGTTCACCCTCCATCGGCACGTAGCGCGGCTCGACGTCCCAGTACCGGCAGAACTTCTCCCAGCACACCTGCACGTTGATGCCCATCACGAGATTCGGCCTGTCGAAGGAGAGCCCGGCGGCGCCACGCCGCTCGCGCCAACGCCATTTCAGCGCAAGGCCGGCGAGCATCGCGGCTTCGCTCGAGCCGGTTGTCGAACAGCCGACGCCGGCGTGCGTGCCGGGTGCGTGCCAGAGGCCGGCAAGCATGTGCACGCAGCGACGCTCGAGCTCAGCGGTCTGCGGGTACTCGTCCTTGTCGATGACATTCTTGTCGACCGATTCGTCCATCAGCCGCTGGGCCTGCGGCTCCATCCAGGTGGTGACGAAGGTCGCGAGGTTGAGCCGTGCGTTGCCGTCCAGCATCAGCTCGTCATGAACGATCTGATACGCGACGTCGGGTGGGAGCTCGCCCTGCGGGAGGCGCAGCTTGGGAACTGTGCTCGCCTCGCCCGGTCGGGCGTAGAGCGGATTGATCTCGATCGTGGCATCAGCCGCGTCGTGCCTGCGATGGTGCAGCGGCACTGCTCAGTCTCGCGAGGCGCCGTCTGCCGCCTCGGGGGCGGCCGGCAGGCGTGACGGTGGCGCAGGTTTTCCAGTCAGCTCGGTCGACGCGTGCGGCGCCGCGCGCCGTCCGGGGATCCGGGTGTCGGAGTCGTCGGTATCCTCCGCTGTGAAGACGAGCTCGCGCTGCAGCGTCTCCATCTCGTGCTCGAGTGCAACCTTCGCGTCGATGACGCGGAGCAGCTCGTCGCGAAGCAGCGACGCCTGCCGCGCGGGATCGGGATCACTCGTGATCGAGGCGATCCGATCCTGCTCACGCTCGCGCCAGCGTGTCGCCAGCAGGGTCGCTGTGCCGTCCGGGGGACGGTAGGAACGTGCGCCCGCTTCGACCACGCGACGAATGATCGCAGGCCCGCTTGCCGTGTTGAGGCGGTGGCGCAGGTGCAGGGGGTGCCGCGGTGGCGGATCGCTCAACCGAAGTCGTGGCCAGTAGATGCGCACAGCACCGTCGTAGACGGAGAGCATGCCGAGCCGCTTGGTCAGGCGATGCGAGTCCTCGACGCGAGGCATGACGAAGACATGCGCGAGTCCGCAGAGCTCGCGGGCGGTGAGTGCCGGGTTGCCGGCTGCGGGCGGATACACGCCGTCCTCCTCCTTCATCGCACTGAAGAGCACAACGGGGAGGCGCCGTCCGGGGTCGAGAAGGCACGACTGCACGAAGGAATCGATGCGCTCGGAGCCCACCAGCGCGTCCGCCGATGCGCGCAGCCGTTGTGTTCCCGCAGTCGCGCCTTCGTCGACGAAGGCGTGCAGCAATGCGACCAGCGGTGGCGCCAGTGGTGACGGTGGCACTCGGAGGTGACGCATATCCTGTTCCACCGAGACCCCGACTTCGACCACGTCGCCGGTCCGCACGATGTCGATTGTCGTCAGCCAGAAGATCGACGGATCCCATTCATCCGCTCGGTGCACGGCGACCTGGCAGAGTGATCTGCTTCCGCTGTCGCAACGCACGACCTCGACCCTCAGGCCATCTTCCTGAACCTCACCTTCCGTCAACAAATCCGTCGCAGTCTTAAGACCACTCGTTGCCCAGTGCCAGGATCTCTGAGCTGCCGCTTCGAAAAGCGCAACTCCGGCCACCCCCTTGCAGTCGAGGGTGAGTCTCGCCCCGAGGGCGCGGAACATTGCGGGTCATCCTACATCGTCGATGGCACCTCGGAGTGCTGCGATCACTCCGCGCGCATGACGTTGCTCCTGTCGCAGGTTGCCGAACGCCACGCGGATTGCGTACTCGCCCCGCAACTTCGTATGACTCAGGAAGTAGTGCCCGCCGCTGTTGATGCGTTCGACGATGCGTTGATTCAGTGTGTCGAGCGTTCCCGGATCGTCGAGGCCCGGCGGATGCGCGCGCAGGCAGACGACGCTCAATGGCGCGGGTGCGAGCAGCTCGAAGTCCCGTTCATCTTCGACCCACCGAGCGAGCATCGACGCGTACTCGCAATGCTCGCGGATGCGTTGCGCGAGCCCGCCGGCGCCGAAGTATCGGATGACCATCCAGAGCTTGAGCGCGCGCATGCGGCGCCCCAGTGACGTTCCGTAGTCCATGAGGTTGGGAGCATCCAGCTCCGAGCCGTCAGTGGTGGTGAGGTACTCGGGCACGATCGAGAATGCGTCGCGAAGAACGCCGGGTCGGCGTGTCCAGAGCACGCTGCAATCGATGGGCGTGAACAGCCACTTGTGCGGATTGAGGACGATCGAGTCGGCGCGCTCGGCACCGTCGAGAACCCAGCGCAGCTCGGGCGCGATCGCCGCGGCGCCCCCGTAGGCCGCGTCGACGTGGAGCCAGAGGCCGTGCTGCTCGCACAGCGCGGCGATGGCAGGAATCGGATCGACGCTGGTGGTTGATGTGGTCCCGGCGGTGGCAATGACTGCGACGGGTCGAATCCCCGCGGCGACGTCCTCCCGAATCGCCTGGCGCAACGCGACCGGGTCCATCCGGAATCGCTCATCCACCGGGATCCGGCGCAGTCCGTCCTTGCCGAATCCGAGCACGATGCCGGCTTTCTCGACGGACGAGTGCGCTTCGGCAGAGGCGTACATGCGCAGCCGGGGCAGCTCCGGGCGTCCGGCCATGCCGAGCTCGCGGATGCGCAAGTCCGATTGCGCCTCCCGTGCCGCCGCCAGCGCGTAGAGGGTGCTCGACGACGCGGTGTCGTTGATCACGCCGAACAGTGGTTGGGGCAGCCCAACCATCTGACGGAGCCAGTCGAGCGTGACCTGCTCCAGCTCGGTCGCGGCCGGCGCGGTCCGCCAGAGCATCGCGTTGACGTTCAATGCGGAGGCGACGGTTTCGCCCAGGATCCCCGGCCCCGAGCCGCTCGATGCGAAGTAGGCCATGAATCCGGGCGACTGCCAGTGGGTGGTTGCCGGGACGAGCAGCCTGTCGATGTCGGCGAGGACGGTGGAGATGGATTCGCCGGTCCCGGGGGGCGATGCCGGGAGAGCGTTCCTCACGGTTCCCGGCTCCACTGGGCTCAGCACGGGAAGCCGTTCGACGTCCCGAAGGTAGTCGGCGGTCCAGTCGGCCACCTGGTGTGCGGCCTGCCGGTACACCTCTGGGTCCATGTCGCCGGCGGGTGGTGCGCCGGCATCGATGCGGTCAGTCATGTGATCGGCCAGATCGTGACGCCCGGAAGCCTCGCCGCGCCATCGAGCGCCACGGCGCCGGACCGAGATCCCTGGGGCACAGCGCTAGACTGACACCGTGACCGCTTCACTGACCGTTGCCGATGTGATGCACAAGCCGGCGGTGGTCGTGCCGACCACCATCACCCTGGCCGAGGCTTCGGTGATCCTGGATGGCGCAAATGTCGGAGCGGCAGCGGTGCTGGATCCGCAGGGACGGCTGCGCGGGATGATCAGCGAGCGGGACCTTCTCCGCTCCGTCGGACACGGCGTCGATCCCGGCACCGCCAGGGTCGAAGAGGTCATGACCCAGAACCCGGTGACCGTCGCGGTGACGGACACGGTGGAGAAGGGTCTCGAGGTCTTCCGCGAGCGTCGCTTCCGCCACCTTCCGGTGATGGACGGCGACCGGGTGGCGGGCATCCTCTCGATACGACACGTCGTCCGGGTCGCACACATCGAGGACGTGCAGCCCGCCGGGTCGGCACCTCCCGGGCTTGCCCCACGTGGACTCGAGGGGGTCGCCGTGGCCGAGACGGCTGTCGGCGACGTCCGTGGCGAGGAAGGGTTCTATCACTACCGCGGGTACAACGCCGTCGAGCTGGCACGCCGCTGCTCCTTCGAGCAGGTCTGGCACCTGCTCGCCCTTGGTGAGCTGCCGAACGAGGCACAGCTGAAGGCGTTCACGAAGATTGCTGTCGAGGCGCGCGGCGTCCCGGACGCCATGGCCGACCTGCTCCCGCGCATTGCCACCCTGCCCGGTTACACGCCGCTGATGGCGCTGCGTTCGGCGGTTTCGCTCGCCGGAGCGGCCCTGGGGCAGAGGCCGACCCTCGACATTCCAGCCGAAGAGGTCCGCAAGGAATGCCTGAAGATGGTGGCGATCGTCCCGGTGCTGCTGATGCGTTTGCATCGGTACCACCTGGGGCTGGAGCCCGTTGAGCCGGACGACGACCTGGGCTACGCGGGCGCCTACATTCAGATGCTCACGGGTGAGCGCCCGAACGACCGGGCGATTCGAGCCCTGGAGCAGTACCTGATCCTCACGATGGACCACGGCTTCAACTCCTCGACCTTCACCGCACGCGTGATCACGTCCACCGGATCGGATATCGGTTCGGCGCTGACGGGAGCGATCGGGGCGCTGGCAGGACCCCTGCACGGCGGTGCTCCGTCGCGCGCGCTGGCAATGCTCGATGCGATCGGCACGCCGGACAAGGCAGAGGAGTACCTGCGCCACGAAATCTCGTCGGGTGAGCGCCTCATGGGCTTCGGACACCGCGTCTACAAGACCGACGACCCGCGTTCGACACTGCTGCGCGAGGTGGCAATCGAGCTCGGTGGTCCCCAGGCAGACTTCGCGGTCAAGGTGGAGCAGACCGCGCTGCGCGTCCTCAATGAGCTCAAGCCCGGTCGCCGCCTGTACACGAACGTCGAGTTCTACTCAGGGGTCGTCATGAACAGCGTCGGCATTCCACCCGATATGTTCACGCCCACGTTCGCCTCGAGCCGCACCGTCGGCTGGACCTCGGCGATCGCGGAACAGGCCGCGAACAACAGGCTGATCCGACCCTCTGCGCTCTACGTTGGTCCGCAGCCGCCACGGCCGCTGCCTGACGGCTATGGGGCCGCGATCAAGAGCGCCGAACTCGCCCGCTGATCGCAGGGTAACGTCGGCGTAACGAGCGCCATTTCTTTGGCGATCACCGAAACAAGCTCGTCACCCAACCACAACGTTTGGCCGCTGTGTGTGACCGATGCTGCACGACATGATCCCGGCATTCTTCCCCGCGTTGGTAGCCCTGGTGAGGTCGATGACCGTTCCCACCACCCGGCGTCGCGATGACCAACGTGGTCAGGGGCTCGTCGAGTACGGGCTGGTCATCATCCTGATCGCGATCTTCGTCATCGTGGTTGTCGGTGTCGTCGGCCACCAGGCGAACAACGTGTTCTCGAACGTCAGCAACGGCCTGAGCGCTTAGCGCGACTGCGACCCTGCGGCAACGCAGGCGTCGCCGCTCCGCTCGGTGTTTCGGGACCCTGGCGTTTCGTAAGGTTGCGCCCAGTGGAACGGCCACACGCACCCGACGACGGCGTGTTTCGGCGTGTTCCTGCGCGGCTGGGCGCAGGGCTCACCGGAGTCGTGCTGTGCGGTGGTCGGAGCACGCGCATGGGCGTCGACAAGGCGGCCATCACGTTCGAAGGCGCGACGCTGCTGGAGCGCGCGCTCGCGCGCCTTGGTTCGGTCTGCGACCCCGTGCTCGTCGCCGCCGGCGATGCGCCGCTCGTCGATGCCGGACCGCACGTCATCCGGGATGCCGCGGTCGGAGCGGGGCCACTTGGCGGGCTCGTCGCAGCCCTGCGGGCATCGCCGCACCGGTTGGTCGCGGCCGTCGCGGTCGACCTGCCGTGGATCGACCCGCACCTCATCCGCCTGCTCGCCGACCGCATCGGCGACGCGGACGTTGCCGTCTGCGAGACGAGGAGCGGGGCCGAGCCCCTCCACGCCGTCTACTCGACCTCGTTGCTGGGCGCCGCTGAGGCCGCGCTCGCCGGGCGGGATCGGTCGCTGCGCCGGCTCATCGATCGGTCTCGCGCCGTCCGCGTGAGCGAGACCGAGTGGCGGCATGCAGGCATCGCGGACCGCTTCACCTGGAACATCAACACCCCCGAGGACCTCGCCGAGATCAGCCGTCGGGCTCCCCGATGAGGGATCGAACCAGTGCCGCTGCCTCGTCGAGGGCGTCAGCTTCCGAGGCACCCGACTGAACGGCCCTCTGGACGAACCTGCCGATCAGGAACGCCGCGAGCGGCGCGTTCTGACGCTCGGTCGCGTGGGCCACGTCGCGAGCGATGCGGAGGAGCTTCGCGCGTCCGGCCAGGTCGAGCGGGGCGAGACCAGCCGCGTCCGCCCCGGCGCCAAGCTTCGTCGCCAGCTCGCTGATCACGTCGCGGTCACCGGGTGCATGGGTCACTACTCGACGGATCTTGCCCGATGCCCTGGGCAGTTGGGGAGCCGCGATTCCCAGACCCGCCCGCTATCGTGGTCGGCATGACCGTGCGCCACCGGCGTGTGATGCAGGTTGCCGCCAGTGGGGCCGTGACCTGGCGGAGCGATGACGTCAGCACCGAGGAGCCGCTCGAGATCCGGTTGGGGGACGTCTCGTTCTCGGTGACGATGCGCACCCCGGGCGACGACTTCGACCTGGTCGCCGGGTTCCTGATCACCGAGGGCATCATCCGGACCGCTGCCGAGATCGCGGCCATGCGCATGTGTCCGGATGCGGCTGCCGCGACCGGCGAGCTCAACATCGTCGAGGTGACCTTGGCCGGTGGAGCGTCATCGCGTGACGTCACGCCGCGCGCCTTCTACATGACGTCGTCCTGCGGCATGTGCGGCAAGGCGAGCATCGATGCCGTGCGCACACGGTCGGCGTACGACGTGGCGGACGACCCGCTGCGAGTCGCACCTGCGCTGCTGCTCGGTCTGCCCGCCGTGCAACGCTCCGCGCAGCGGCAGTTCGCTCGCACCGGTGGTCTCCACGCGGCTGCGCTCTTCGACAGCGAGGGCGCGCTGCTCTGCCTGCGCGAGGATGTCGGCCGGCACAACGCCTTCGACAAGGTCATCGGATGGGCCGCGACCCAGGGATTGCTCCCGCTCCGATCGCACATGATCCTCGCATCGGGCCGCGCCAGCTTCGAGCTGACGCAGAAGGCGCTGATGGCCGGAATTCCTTTGCTTGCAGCCGTTTCGGCGCCTTCCAGCCTGGCCGTTGAACTCGCCGCCGACTCCGGGATGACCTTGATAGGCTTTCTTCGCGGCGAGCAGATGAACGTCTACGCGGGACATGAGAGGATCATTCGCGAATGAGCGACACGCCTGAGGAGCAGCGCTGGCGTGGGGCAGAGATCACCGTGAGCGACAGCCGCCGCGGTGTCGACGCCGATGATCGCAGCGGCGACGTCATCGTCGCGCGATTCGCGCTGCTCCCCGCCGACGTGGTTGCACGCCAAAGCGTTCCTGACGACATCGACTCGATCCGCGACGCCGTGCGCCAGTGCACCGAGATGGCGGACATTCTCATTCTCACGGGAGGAACGGGGCTCGGCCCCCGCGACCTCACCCCGCAGGCACTGCTGCCGATGTTCGACTACGAGGTTCCGGGAATGGCCGAGGTGATGCGCCACCAGGGCTTGAAATCCACCCCGCACGCGATGCTCTCGCGGCAGGTGGTCGGCGTGACCGCGGCGTGTCTCGTGCTGTCGCTGCCCGGGAGTCCCAACGCCGTCGCCGAGTGTCTTGACGCCGTGTGGCCCGCGCTGCCCCACGCGCTCGCGTTGATCTCGGGGAACACGCGGCACCCGGACCCGGCGGGAACCACGACCTAGTGGTGTGTCGCGGATTTGCTGATCCGGTCGAGGGTGACTTGTCCGGCGGTACGCTTGCGAAATGCGACCCCTTCGGTACTCCATCAACGTCACATTGGACGGGTGTTGCGATCATCGTGCAATCCCCGCGGACGAAGACTTGCATCGTCACGCGGCCGAGAACCTCAACCAGGCCGATGCCCTTCTCTTTGGCCGGGTGACTTACGAAATGATGGAATCAGCGTGGCGGTCGCCGGCGCCGACGGGAGCGAGACCTGATTGGATGGAACCCTTCGCCCAGACGATCAACGCGGCAAAGAAGTACGTCGTGTCGAGCACCCTGGAGCAGGTCGATTGGAACGCGGAACTCGTG
>CABDZJ010000060.1_pt1 | contig 46339 bp, 48 predicted proteins | sample 3132161 | NCBI WGS metagenome assembly CABDZJ01 (sample SAMEA5534340, study PRJEB31848) | metagenome | biome: tundra; feature: field; material: soil | place: USA | collected 2013-05 | depth 0.45 m | reverse complement strand
CTTTGATTTGACCAGCGATTTGCGCGCAGTGTAGTTGGTCCACGCGAGCACCGGGTAGCAGCTTGGTCCGGTCAGTTCCGGTCTAGCCCTACCCCGGCAGGCGTTTGGCGAGAGCGCCATACATGCGCCGCCCAACAGTGAGCGGGCTGTCGGAGGTGATGGGGCCAGGTGTCTCGCAGGAATGTGTCGAGACCAAGGATGGTCTGCACATCTGGGAGGACCACTTCTACCCGGAGGTGGTCGACCCGATCACCGGGGAGGCACTCCCCGACGGCGAGATGGGCGAGCTGGTGTTCACCTCGCTGACCAAGGAGGCGCTGCCGGTCGTCCGCTACCGGACCAGGGACCTGAGCCGGCTGTTGCCCGGGACCGCCCGACCCGCCTTCCGGCGCATGGAGAAGGTGACCGGTCGCAGCGACGACATGATCATCCTGCGCGGCGTCAACGTCTTCCCGACTCAGCTCGAAGAGCTCGTTGTCGGCAGCGACGGCCTCTCGCCGCATTTCCAGCTGATCCTCGGACGTGAGGGGGCGGCTCGACACCTTGACGGTGCGCGTCGAGGCTCGACCCGACTGCCCGCCCGAGCAACGCGGCGCTGCCGGGAGCGTGCTCGCTCGTGAGGTCAAGGATCGCGTCGGGATCACCGTGCATGTCGAGGTCGTCGACCCCGAAACCCTGGAGCGGTCGCTCGGCAAGTTGCAGCGGGTGATCGACCGGCGGTCGTAGACTTCCCCAGCCCGCCGGTCGGACACGCCAGTCCGCGGGTCACGGGAGGCATTTCGGGGTGGATCGGTTTCTGCTGTACCGGACCTACGACGAGTTGGAGGTCGGTCAGACGCAGCGCACCCGGGGACGGACGATCACCGAGACCGACATCGTCAACTGGTGCGCGCTCACCGGGGACTGGTTCTACCCGCACATCGACCGTGTGGCGGCTGAGCGATCGATGTTCGGTCAGCGGGTCGCCCCCGGGATCATGGTGTTCGCCCTCGGCACCGGGCTCGGGGTGCCCAGCGACGCGACGACCATCCTCGCCAACTACGGGACCGATCGTCTGCGCTACACAGCTCCGACGTGGATCAACGACACCATCTATCTCGACATCGAGGTCATCGAGAAGTCGGATCGCGATGCCAGGTCGGGGCTCGTGTCCTACCGCTGGGACATCCTCAACCAGAATGGGGTGACGGTGTGCGCCAGCCAGTTGAAGATCCTCACCGCCAAGGAGCGCGCGCCGTATGCCGGACTCTGACGAGCACCGCACCGTGCGCCTGACGCTGGAGGATGGCATCGCCGAGCTGGTGCTCGATCGCCCCGACAAGATGAACGCGATGAGCGTCGCGATGGTGCGCGAGCTGCTGGACAACCTCGGCACCGTGGAGGCGGGCGGAGCCCGGGCGGTGCTGGTTCGTGGCGAGGGACGCGCGTTCTGCAGTGGACGAGATCTTGCCGAAGCAGATCCCCTGCACGAGGACGGCGAGGCGATCCTCCGCGACCTGTTCAACCCGCTGATGGCTCGGATCTCCGACCTTGCGGTCCCGACGATCGCGGCCGTCCACGGCGCCTGCCTCGGGACCGGGCTTGGTCTCGCGCTCGCGTGCGACATCGTCTACGCGGCCGACGACGCGCGGATCGGCTCGCCGTTCGCGCGAATCGGCTCCGTCCTGGACAGTGGCGCGCACGCGGCGTTCGTCTCGCGAGTGGGTCCGCACCGAGCGCTCGAGCTTGTCTACACGGGACGCCTCCTCTCGGGACGTGAGGCTGCGGACTGGGGTCTCGTCAATCGGAGCGTCGCCGGCGCCGACCTCATCCGGCGCACCCGCGAGATGGCGCGCACGATCGCGGCCGGGCCCACGATGGCGTTCCTCGAGTCGAAGCGCATGGTCCGCACCATCCAGGACGGGTCGCCATCGCTGGCGGACCTGCTCGCCGCCGAAGCTGCCGCCCAGGGTCGCGCGTCGCGCACCCACGATTACCAGGAGGGCATCGCGGCCTTCCAGGAGAAACGGAGGCCGACCTTCACGGGTCGATAGACGGCGTTCAGATGACGGACCTCGCGGCCTCCTTTCCCAGCCTCGTCTTCGATCGACCCGAGGACGGGATCCTGGTCATCACCATGAAGGCGGAGGGACGCCTCAACGCGGCCGGCGCCGCCATGCACAGCGACCTGGCGGAGGTCTGGCGCGCCGTCGACCGCGACGCGGAGACGCGCGCGGTGATCATCCGTGGCGCCGGCGGCACCTTCTCGTCGGGCGGCGATTTCGATCTCATCGAGGAGATGGTCGCGGACTTCGCGATCCGCGCCCGGGTGCTCCGCGAGGCGCGCGACCTCGTCTACAACGTCATCAACTGCAGTAAGCCGGTGGTCTCGGCGATGGACGGTGTTGCGGTCGGCGCGGGCCTCGTCGTGGGCCTGCTCGCGGATATCTCGATCGCCGGTCGCTCGGCACGCCTGATCGACGGCCACACCCGGATCGGTGTCGCAGCCGGCGATCATGCGGCGATCATCTGGCCCCTGCTCTGCGGCATCGCCAAGGCCAAATACCACCTGCTGCTCTGCGAGCCGGTCGGCGGTGAGGAAGCGGAGCGCATCGGTCTCGTCTCGCTGAGCGTGCCCGATGACCAGGTGCACTCGAAAGCGCTCGAGGTCGCTCGCAGGCTTGCGGCGGGATCGCCGACCGCCATCGCCTGGACCAAGTACGCGCTCAACAACTGGCTGCGCGCTGCCGGGCCCATTTTCGACAGTTCGCTCGCACTCGAGTTCCTCGGCTTCACCGGTCCCGATGCCGCCGAGGGCCTGGCCGCGAGACGGGCGAAACGGGCGCCGAATTTCGGCGGCCAGGGCCCGCAGGGGTAGGATCGATCAACGTGAGTGTGGAGGTGTCGTCCGCAACCAGCGGGCCGTCCTCATTTCCGGGGCTGTCACAGGCCGCCTGGCAGGATGTCGCCGCCGAGGGTGTGCTCAGCGCCGCGCAGCCTCACGACGTCGAACTGTCCCACGACCAGCTTCGTGCCCTCTACCGTCTGATGGCGCTGAGCCGGCGGGTCGACCGCCAGGCGATCAACCTCACCCGCCAGGGAGCGCTCGGCGTCTTCGCCTCAAGCCATGGTCAGGAGGCAGCGCAGGTCGGCTCGGTCTTCGCGCTCGAGCCCGATGACTGGCTCTTCCCAACCTACCGCGAGACCGTCGGCACATTCGCCAGAGGGGTCGACGTTGTTGAGCTCCTCGCGCTCTTCTCTGGGAGCTGGCACTGCGGCTTCGACCCGTACCTGTACCGCGTCGCTCCGCTGACCACGCCGCTCGCGACCCAGGCACTCCACGCCGTCGGCCTCGCCATGGCCGCGCGGATCAAGCACGACCCGATCGTCGCGCTGACCTTCTTCGGCGACGGCGCGGCGAGCGAAGGTGACGCGCACGAGGCCATGAACATGGCGGCCGTCTCCCAGGCCCCGGTCGTGTTCGTCGTCCAGAACAACGGGTACGCGATCAGCGTTCCCTTCCGGCTGCAGACACGGACGAAGTCCATCGCCCTGCGCGCTCCAGGCGTCGGCATGCCGGGCATCCGCGTCGACGGCAACGACGTCATCTCCGTGTACGGAGCCGTCAAGTCCGCCGTCGACCGCGCCCGGCGCGGCGAGGGACCGACGCTTGTCGAGGCGATGACCTACCGGCTCGAAGCTCACACGACGGCCGATGACACCACCCGCTACCGGAGCGACGACGAGGGCGCCGAGTGGCGGGCGAGAGATCCCGTCGAAGGCTTCCTGCGCATCCTGCGCGACGGGGGCGTCGTCGACGACGCATTCCTGGCGCAGGTCGCTGCGGAGGGCGAGGAGACCGCTGCGCGCATGCGTGACGCGCTGTTCGGCGCGACCGCCGGGGACCCACGCGAGATGTTCGACCACGTCTACGCCACGCCGACGCCGCAGCTGGAGGGTCAGCGTGCGCTGCTCGGACAGGAAATGCAGACCGCCGAGGAGAGCTGATGGAGCTCACCATGGCCGGCGCGCTCAACGCAGCCCTTCGCGACTCGATGCGCGAGGACGACTCGGTGGTGGTCTATGGCGAAGATGTCGGCAAGCTCGGTGGCGTGTTCCGCATCACCGACGGACTGCAGCAGGAGATGGGCTCGGATCGGTGCTTCGATACCCCGGTCGCGGAATCGGGCATCGCGGGCACGGCCATCGGCATGGCGCTGTACGGTCTGCGCCCGGTTGTGGAGATGCAGTTCGACGGCTTCTCCTACCCAGCGCTCAACCAGGTGATCAGCCATGTCGCGAAGTACCGCAACCGGACCCGCGGCCGCGTCGGATTGCCGCTGGTGATCCGCATCCCGTACGGCGGTGGCATCGGCGCCGTCGAACACCATTCGGAAAGCCCCGAGGCGTACTACGCGCACACCGCGGGGCTCACGGTGGTCTCCCCGGGGACGCCCGCCGATGCGTACGCGCTGCTTCGTGCGTCGATCGCGTTCGACGATCCGGTGATCTTCCTGGAGCCGAAGCGCCGGTACTGGCTGAAGGAGGATCTCGATCTGCCGGTGACGGCGCCGCCGATCGGCGAGGCGATCGTGCGTCGCGTGGGGACGACCGCGACGGTCATCGCCTATGGGCCGATGGTGACCACCGCGATGGAGGCCGCGGCGCGTGCCGAGGCGGAGAGCGGCTGGGACATCGAGGTGATTGACGTGCGCACCCTGTCGCCGGTCGACATGGACACACTGGTCGCCAGCGCCACCAAGACCGGACGGGCACTGGTGGTGCACGAGGCCGCACGATTCGCCGGCTATGGCGCCGAGATCGCCGCTGAGCTGGGCGAGCGAGCTTTCGGGTACCTCGCGGCGCCGGTGCTGCGGGTCACCGGGTTCGACGTCCCCTATCCATCGGCCAAGATCGAACGCCACTTTCTGCCGGACGCCGATCGCATCCTCGACGCCGTCGCGCGGCTCCTCGAGTACTGATCGATGTTGACGATTCGCGACTTCCTCATGCCCGACCTCGGTGAGGGGCTGACCGAGGGGGAGATCAACCGGTGGCTCGTCGCCGAAGGCGACGTCGTGGTCGTCGACCAGCCGATCGCGGAGATCACCACCGAGAAGGCCGTCGTCGAGGTGCCCACGCCGTTCGCGGGGCGCGTCGCCACCCTGCACGGCGCCGAGGGCGAAACCATCACGGTCGGCAAACCCCTGGTCAGCATCGAGGTCGCCGCTGGGCCGGCCACGGAACCGTCTGGCAACGTGCTCGTCGGCTACGGGACGAGCGAGTCGGTGCCACGGGCGCGTCGACATGCGACGCCCGGTCGCCCGGCCACCACACTGACTGTCGCGACGCCGCCCGCGTCACCGCTGGTGCGGCGCCTCGCCGCAGCGCTGGGGATGGACCTCGGGGCGATCGCCGGCACGGGTCCGGGCGGCATGGTCACCCAGGCAGACCTCGAGCGGGCAGGCGGGACAGCCGCACCCCCGCCCGCGTCTGCGATTGCCGGAGGCACACGGATCTCGCTCACCGGAATAGACAGCATCTCGGCTGAACGCCTGACGCGATCTCATCGCGATGCGCCGGACGCGGCGGCGTGGCTGACTGCGGACGCAACCCGCCTGGTCGCCATCCGCCCGGAGCTCGAGGCATCGAGCGCTCTCCGGGTGACACCGTTCGCGCTCATCCTCTGCCTCTGCGTCAGGGCACTTCAGGAGTTCCCCCGCCTCAACGCGCACTTCGACACCCAGGCCAACGACATCATCCTCTTCGAGGCGATCCACCTCGGAGTCGCGGTGCAGACGGACCGCGGCCTCGTGGTCGCGGTGATCCGTGATGCGCAGCGCAGATCAACAGCGGAGATGTCGCGGGAACTCACGCGGCTCGCCAACGCCGCTCGTGACGGATCCATCGACGCTGCGGACCTGCGTGGCAGCACCTTCACGGTGTCGAACTTCGGTGCATTCGGCGTTGACGGAGGGACCGCGATCATCAATCCCCCCGAGGCGGCGATCCTCGGCGTCGGGCAGATCGCGACGCGGCCATGGGTCGTGGGCGGGGCGGTCGTGCCACGCTCGCTCGTGGAACTGTCACTCGCCTTTGATCACCGCGTTGCCGACGGCGGCATCGCGGGTGGCTTCATCCGAAAGGTTGCGGACCTCATCGAGGCTCCTGACGAGGCACTTGCCAGTGATTGAGTCTCCGGCCCCGAAGACGGAGCTACGCCGCGCGCAGGCCGATACGTGGGTGTACTTCGATGGCGACTTCCGAAGGTACGGCGACGCGCATATCGGCCTGCTCACCCACGCGCTCCATTACGGGACGGGCTGCTTCGAGGGGATCCGTGCGTACTGGAGTGAGCGGCAACATCGGATCAACGTGTTCCGGATGTCCGATCACTTCGCGCGCATGACTGGCAATGCGCGGATGCTCCACATGCAGCTGCCGCACACCGTCGACGAGCTCTGCGACATCACCGTCGAGCTGCTCCACCGCAACGCGTTCACCACGGATGTCTACGTACGGCCGCTGGTGTACAAGGCGAACGAGGAGATCGGCATTCGCTTTCACAACCTGCGTGACGGGTTCATGATCGTCCCCGTCCCGTTCGGTGCGTATGTGGATACGACCGGAGGCATCCGCTGCCAGGTGTCCAGCTGGCGGCGCATCGACGACAACGTGGCGCCGGCGCGGTCGAAGGCGACCGGCATCTACATCAACAGCGCGCTGGCGAAGACCGAGGCCTTTCTCAACGGTTTTGACGAGGCGATCCTGATGACCCAGGAGGGCCACGTGTGTGAAGGCAGCGCGGAGAACCTCTTCATCCTTCGTCGCGGCCGGCTGATCACGCCTCCGGCGTCGGAGAATATCGTCGAGGGCATCACCCGCTCGGTGCTCATGACGCTCGCGAGAGACGAGCTCGGCGTCGACGTCGTCGAGCGCGCGATCGACCGCAGCGAGCTCTACGTTGCCGACGAGGTCCTGCTCTGCGGAACCGGTGCCGAGGTTTCGGCGGTGATCGAGATCGATCGGCGCACCATCGGCGGGGGCTCTCCCGGCCCGCTCACATGCAAACTCCAGGATCTCTATTTCGGCGTGTGCAAGGGCGAGGACGACCGCTACGCGAACTGGTTGACGCCGATTCTCTGACGCTCGATCACTGGTCGAAGTCGAGGACAACCTTCGGCGTAGTGGGGTGCGACTGGCAGGCGAGCACGAACCCGGCGTCGATTTCGCGCTGTTCCAGCGCGAAATGCTGATCCATGTGCACGGTGCCATCGATCAGGCGGGCGCGGCAGGTGCCGCACACACCGCCTTTGCATGCGTACGGCGCGTCGGAGCGCACACGCAATGCGGCGTCGAGGATCGGCTCACCATCCGGGTCGACACTGAATGTCGAGCTGCGTCCATCCAGAACGATGGTCACCTCCGATGCATCGGCATGGTGTCCTTGCGAGGTCGGCTGCTCGGCGGCGTGCAGGCGCTGTGCATCCTTGGCGTGAAACAGCTCGGCATGCACATGCTCGGCATCGACGCCGCGTTCGACGAGCACGCTGCGCGCGGACTCGATCATCTCCCGCGGTCCGCAGAGGAACCATTCGTCGACCGCTTCGGGCCGGATGAGCTGATCGAGGAACATGTTCAACCGCTCGGCGTCAATGCGTCCGTGGAAGAGCTGCACCTCCTGCTCCTCGCGCGACAGCACGTGGTACAGCGCGAACCGTTCCGGGTACCGGTTCTTGAGATCCTCCAGCTCCTCGAGGAACATGATGTCTCTGACGGTCCTGTTCGCGTAGATCAGCGTGACCGTGCTGCCCGGCTCGACGGCGAGAATGGTGCTGAGGTTGGACAGGATGGGCGCGATCCCGCTGCCCGCGGCGATCATCGCGTACGCGAGGGCATGACTCGGATCGAGCGGGGTGTTGAAGTGGCCGATCGGGGTCACGACCTCGACGATGTCGCCGGCGCGGAGCTGTTCCATGGCGAATGCGGAGAAGATCCCGCCCGGCAGGCGTTTCACAGCCACCCGAAGGCGCCCTGAGCCGGCGGCGGTGCAGATCGAATAGCTACGCCTGGTGTCATCTCCGGCAGCTTCGCATCGGAGCGAGACGTGCTGTCCATGCGTGAATGCGAAGTCGCCTTCGAGCTCGGAAGGAATCTCGAACTCGATCACCACCGCGTCATCGGTGAGTGGCTCGACGGCCTTGACGCGAAGCGGATGGATGGTGGCGCGACGATGTCCGGCCGATGCCTCCGCGACCGGAACGGCCAAGCTTTCAGTGCTCCTTGAAATGCGGAAAGGTCTCGCCGCAGGCGTCGCATCGGCGCACCGCCTGGCACTGCGTCGATCCGAAGTGGGCGAGCTCGTGGGTGCGTGGTGAGTCGCAGCGCGGACACTCGACGGCGACGGTCAATGGTTTGAGGTCGAACGCGTGCCGGCGGGGCGGCGCGATGCCGTATTCCCGCAGCTTGACCTTGCCCGCCTCGGACATCCAGTCGGTGGTCCACGCCGGTGACAGCACGATGCGGACGGTCACATCGTTGTACCCCTGGCCTCGCACGCAACGCTCGACATCCTCACGGATGCTGTCGAGTGCCGGGCATCCAGAGTACGTCGGCGTGATATCGACATCGACATGACCCGCCGCGTCGATGCGGACGTCGCGAAGGATTCCGAGGTCCGCGATGGTCAGAGCGGGCATCTCGGGGTCAGGGATCGCCCCCGCCGCGCTGCGGATCTCGTCGACCGGGGTCACCAGGTCACCCCGGGGAACGAGCGGTGGAGGTGCTGCATCTCAGCCAGCATGTACCCAAACGGCTCGGTATGCAGTCCCTGCCGCCCTCCGGTCGGCTTCCATGTGGTTTCCGGTACGACCAGCGTGGCGTCGTCGAGGACGTGCCGGACATACCCCTCCCACTGCGGGCGAAGCTCGTCCGGTTCTGGGCCCACGCCCATTGCGGCCGCGTCGCGGGTCACCGCGTCGCTCTCGAAAAGCTCGGCGGTGAACGGCCACAGGGCTGCAAGCGCGCGCTCCATGCGGCGATGACTTTCGTCGGTGCCGTCGCCGAGGCGAAGAGTCCAGTCGGTGGCGTGGTCACGGTGGTATGCCGCCTCCTTCACCGCCTTGGACGCGATGGCCGCGACCTGCCCGTCTGCGGAGGCGGTGAGCGTCTCCCACTGCGCGAGTTGAAAGCTTGAACAGAGCAATTGTCGGACGATTGTGGTTGCGAAGTCCCCGTTCTCCTGCTCGACGAGCAGGCAGTTGAGAAACTCGCGCTCCTCACGCATGAAGGCGTAGTCGTCCTCGGATCGGCCGGTGCCGTCGAGCTCCGCGGTTCGTGCGTACAGGCCGCGCGCCTGCCCCAGGAGGTCGAGCGCGATGTTCGTCAGGGCGACATCGTCCTCGAGTGTCGGAGCCCATGACGACCACTGGGCGAGCCGGTGCGACAGGACCAGGCAATCGTCCGCGATGCGGAGCGTGTACACGGCCGCCGCGCCGGCGACCACGAGGGTCACAGCTGTTGCACTTCCTTGGGGATCGAGTAGAAGGTGGGATGGCGGTAGGGCTTGTCGGCCGCAGGGTCGAAAAAGGAGTCCTTCTCGTCAGGCGACGACGCGGTGATCACCGCGGAGGGCACCACCCAGATGCTGACGCCTTCCATTCGCCGCGTGTACACGTCGCGCGCATTGCGCAGCGCCATCTCAGCATCAGGCGCGTGCAGGCTGCCGACGTGATTGTGCGAGAGCCCACGCTTGCTCCGGATGAAGACTTCCCAGAGCGGCGCAGGGGTTTCCTCGCTCATGCCGCGGCGCTGGTCGCCGGGTGCTTGGTCGCGTAGGCGGCCGCCGCCGCGCGCACCCAGGCACCGTCCTCGTGGGCCTTGAGGTGATGAGCGGCGCGCTGCCGGTTGCACGGCCCGTCCCCGCTGACCACGCGTCGCAACTCCTCGAAGTCGGGTTTGCCGAAGTCATAGTGGCCGCGCTCCTCATTCCAGGCCAGGTCCGGATCGGGAGGTGTGAGACCGAGCACGACGGCCTGCGGCGCGACCATGTCCACGAAGCGCTGGCGCAGCTCGTCGTTCGAGAAACGCTTGATACCCCAGGCCATCGACTGCGCGCTGTGCGTCGACTCGGTGTCTGGTGGGCCGAGCATCTCGATCGACGGCCACCACCAGCGGTTCACCGCGTCCTGGGCCATCTCGTGCTGCGCGGGTGTGCCGTGGGAGAGGGCGTAGAGCAGCTCGAATCCCTGCCGCTGATGAAACGACTCCTCTTTGCACACGCGCACCATCGCCCGCGCGTAGGGGCCGAACGAGCAGCGGCAGAGTGGGATCTGATTGGTGATCGCCGCCCCGTCGACGAGCCAGCCGATCGCGCCGACGTCGGCCCAGGTGAGCGTGGGGTAGTTGAAGATGCTCGAGTACTTCTGGCGGCCCTCGTGCAGGAGGTCGATGAGCTCGGCACGATCGACGCCGAGGGTCTCAGCCGCGCAGTAGAGGTACAGCCCGTGCCCCGCCTCGTCCTGCACCTTGGCCATCAGGATCGCCTTGCGCCGTAGTGAAGGTGCTCGGGTGATCCAGTTGCCCTCGGGTTGCATGCCGATGATCTCGGAATGGGCGTGCTGCGCGATCTGGCGGATGAGCGTCTTGCGATAGGCCTCCGGCATCCAGTCGCGCGGCTCGATCCGTTGGTCCGCGTCGATCAGGGCCTGGAACTCGGCTTCGCGAGGGTCTGGTCCTGCGCTCGCGGCGGTCTCACCCCCTGACGGAGCAACTCCGGCGGCGCCATGCTCGATCTGGCCGCTCGATCTCATGCTCCTACAATAGAACCACATGGTTCAGGTCGCTGAGATTGGCGTTCCCGTGCTCGAAGGCACCGATCACGTGGAGTTGTGGGTCGGCAACGCCCGCCAGGCCGCATATCACTACCGCCAGGCATTCGGCTTCGACGTGATTGCCTATGCGGGTCCCGAGACGGGCGTGCGCGATCGGGCGAGCTACGTCCTCCAGCAGGGCAAGGTGCGTCTCGTGCTCACCGCCCCGTTGCAGCCGGAAGGGGAGATTGCTGAGCACATCAGGCTCCACGGAGACGGCGTCCGGACGATCGCGCTCCGGGTGGAGGACGCCGCTGCGGCCTACGAAGCCGCCATCTCGCGCGGAGCGCGCGGGGTCGCCGAGCCGAATCGCGCTGAGGACGAGCACGGCGTGGTGACCTCTGCGTCGATTGCGACGTTCGGGGACACCGTCCACACCTTCGTCGAGCGGAACGAGTATTCGGGGGTCTTCTGGCCCGGATACCGTGCCGACAACCGGAGCGGCGGTGGCGTGGGGCTGCGCTTCATCGACCACACGGTCGGCAACGTCGACACCGGCAAGATGGACGACTGGATCTCGTTCTACTCCGAGGTATTCGGATTCGCCGTCTTCCAGGAGTTCGACGAGAAGGACATCGCGACCCAGTACAGCTCGTTGCGTTCGAAGGTCGCGCGTGACCCCCGGACGCAGATCACCATGCCGATCAATGAGCCGCATGTGGGGCTCAAGAAGTCACAGATCCAGGAATACCTCGACTACTACCGCGGCAGCGGCATCCAGCACATCGCCGTCCACACGGACGACGTTATCGGCACCGTGCAGAGCATGCGCGACCGAGGCGTGGAGTTCCTCGCCGCCCCCGGCGCCTACTACGACGCTCTCGGCGACCGCGCCGCCGGCATCGACGAGGATCTCGACCGGCTGCGCGCGCTCAATATCCTGATCGACCGCGACGACGACGGTTACCTGTTGCAGATCTTCACGCGTCCGGTCGGCGACCGTCCGACCCTGTTCTTCGAGGTCATCCAGCGCAAAGGCTGCAAGGGCTTCGGCAAAGGGAACTTCAAGGCGCTGTTCGAGTCGATCGAGGCCGAGCAGGCTGCGCGGGGCAACCTCTAGCGGGGCGTACCAACAGGATCGAACGCTCCGAACGAATCACGAAGTGTGCGATGATGGGCCTGCGTGCCGGCACGGCATGGCGGAAGGGGATGGGACAAATGGACGAACAGGAAGATGCGTGGGCGCGCGTCCTGCGTTTGATGCGCGAGCTGGAGGCATTGCTGCTTGCCATCAAGGAGGCGGCAATTCCGGTGCTCACCGTGGCGGAACCTGATCAGGCCTGGCGGACGCGACGCTTCCTCAGGCTTACGGATCGGATGCTGGAGGACATGCACGGGCTCCAGTTCGCAACGGATGAGCCAATCGGGAGCTGACTCAGGCGGGGATCAGACCGGCGGCCACTGATCCGCGGAGGGCGGGGTGCGCGGCTTGTCAGCCCAGTCATCACGAGGCGGGGAGAAGCTCTCGACGATCGTGCATCCCGCCTTTCCGGCCCGTTCGACGTTGTGGGGGACGCCCGCGGGAATGACCCACATGTCTCCGGGTTTGCGCAGGCGTGTCTCGCCGCCGATCGTGAACGTGAACTCGCCGCGAACCACGACCCCGACCTGTTCGTTCGGGTGGCTGTGTTCGGGCATGACGGTGCCTGGATCGAGCTCGAAGACCGCCAGCGTGATGCGCTCGCCACTCACCGGCCGGACACGCAGGCCTTCCATGAGCGCCAGGGGCTCGATGTCGGTGACCGTGGCGAACTCGTGGGCGCCGTTCTCAGGTTCCGGCATGGTGGGGAACGATACAGAAATCACCGGGCGGGCCCCTCGACGTTGATCACGGACGGCCCTTGCCCTGAGCGGGTCACGACCAGCGTGGCCCGGACCTCCGTGATGTTCCCCTCGCGGTGCACGCTGAGGGGCGGGACGAAGACGAAGTCGCCGGGCTGAGCGTCGAACACGTCGCGTCCACCCTCCCCCGATTCCACGCGCAGCGCACCCGCCGCCACGTAGATGACCGACTCATGCTCGCCGTGGTGGTGCCAGCCGGAGAATGCCCCGGGCTCGGTGTGCACGACCCCCGCCCACACCCGGCCGGTGACGACGGCCTGTCTGCGCATCATCCCCGGGGTCGACGGTCCGACAGCGAGTTCACCCGCCGGAATCAGCCGCACCCGCTCAGGCGCCACGCGCCACCACCAATCGGGCTCGTGCCGGACTCATGCGTGCTCCGACGGCGCGTAGCCGAGGGTCTTGTCGACGACGTTGAGCAGCGGCTCACCCTGCAGGAACCGCTCGAGGTTGCTCGTGAAGAGCTCGGCGATATCGCGCTGCCAGCCGGCGTGGTCGCCTGACATGTGCGGCGAGATGATGAGATTCGGCACCTCCCAGAGCGGGGAGTCGGCCGGAAGCGGCTCCGGGGTCATGACGTCGAGCGCTGCCCCCGCCAGGCGCCCGTCGCGCAGCGCCGCGCACAGCGCGCCCTGGTCGAGCGTCGACCCCCGTCCAACGTTGATCAGCCGGGCGGTGGGCCGGAGCTCGGCGATGGCCCGGGCATCGACCAGGCCGGCTGTCTCCGGCGTGCTGGGCAGCACCATGACGACGTAGTCGGCGTCGACGAACGCCGCTCGCAGCGCCCCGGCGGCGACGATGTCGCCGAAGTCGGGATCGCCCCTGCGCGCGGTCCGGCCGATACCGCGCACCGACATGCCCAGCGCCCGCGCGATCTGGGCGGTTCGCCGGGCGATGGGACCGACGCCCACCATCACGACGTTCTTGCCCGACAGCGTCTCGGTTTCACGCTGCACCCATCGATGCTCGGACTGGTGCCTCAAGGTCGTCTGGAAGTCCTTGCTCAGCGCCAGTATGAGCCCGATGGTGTACTCGGCGAGCGCCTCGTCGAAGACGTATCGCGAATTGGTGAGCACCACGTCGCTGGTCGCGAGCTCAGGGAAGAGCACTCGTTCAACGCCGGCGGTTCCGGCATGAACCCAGCGCAGGCGCGTGAAGTCCCTCCAGTGGTCGCGGAGGTAGCCGCTGCGCACGTTCCAGATCAGCAGCGCTTCGGCTGCCGCGGCCTCGGCAGGCAGCGGCGATCCCGGGTCAATGAAGACGTACCGGACGTCGGGACGGGACGCCAGCACGTCACGGCTGGGCGGATCACCCTCAACGACACCGACGAGCAGGGTCACGTCCTCGTCGTACCGGGCTCAGGCCGGTTGATGCGGATGCCGAGGTTCCCCGCTGATGGCACGGTCATACTGTGCCACGTTGATCGCACGTGAGATCCGGGTGTGTCACGCCGGCTGACCGAGCACCGGAAGAGTGAAGGAGTCCAGGACACGATGACCGTTCAGGTCGCGCAGGGACGGATGACCAGCGAAGAGATCGCGCGGTTGTCAAAGGAGCACACGTTCTTCTCGTGGTCGGTGCAAGGTGCGGTCGATCCCATCGCCATCGATCACGCCGAGGGCGTCTGGCTGTACACACCCGAAGGCGGGCGAATTCTCGATTTCAACAGTCAGCTGATGTCGGTGAACATCGGGCACGGCGATCGTCGGGTCATCGACGCCATCGTTGAGCAGGCCACCAGGCTGCAGTTCGTCCAGCCCGCGTTCGTCACCGAGATCCGAGCTCGCCTCGGCGAGAAGCTGACCGGCCTCCTGCCGGGAGATCTCGACAAGGTGTTCTTCACGCTCGGCGGCGCGGAAGCGATCGAGAATGCGATCAAGATCGCTCGCCAGTACACGGGCCGCTACAAGATCCTCGCCCGCTATCGCGCGTATCACGGCGCAACCATGGGAGCGATGACCCTCACCGGTGATCCGCGACGCTGGGCGACCGAGCCGGGGCTGGTCGGCGTCGTCCGCTATCCCGATACGCATCGCTGGGGAGAGCGTCGGCCACGGCCCGTGGAGGAGAGCCTCCAAGGCCTCGAGGACGTGGTCATGTACGAGGGACCGCACACAATCGCGGCGATATTCCTCGAGACCATCGTGGGCACCAACGGCATCCTGATCCCACCTGACGGCTACATCCAGGGAGTTCGCGAGCTGTGCGATCGCCACGGCATTCTGATGGTGGCTGACGAGGTGATGGCGGGTTTCGGGCGTACGGGGAAATGGTTTGCCGTCGAGCACTGGAACACCGTCCCCGACCTGATGACCATGGCGAAGGGTCTGACGTCCTCCTACCTTCCGCTGGGCGGCGTCGCAATTCGCCGGCACGTGGCCGAGAAGTTCGACTCGACGATGTTCTACGGAGGACTCACCTACTCCAGCCACCCCGTGTCGCTCGCCGCATCGCTGGCGACGTTGAACGTGTACGAGGAGGATCGTCTCGTCGAGCGTGCCGCGGCGATGGACCCCGTGATGCGCGCGCACCACGAGCGTCTAGCGGCGAAGCATCCGAGCGTTGGTGCGCACCGCAATCTCGGGCTGTTCGGCATCCTCGACCTGGTGCGGAGCCACGAACCGTACACCCCCATGACCAGATTCAACGCGAGCAGCGAGGAGATGGCTGCCGTCGGCAGGTACCTTCGCGAACACGGCGTGTACACGATGATCTCGAACAACTCCATTCATACCAATCCGCCACTCTGCATCAGCGAGGAGGAACTCGCGCACGGATTCGAGGTCATCGATGGTGCCCTCTCAATCGCGGACCGCGCCGTCCACGGCTAGGGACTGAACGGCTCTGCGCCCCGTGACGTGAGCACCGGCGGCGCGGAGCGCGCCCGGCTCCGTGACGACCCGGCCGGCTGGCGGCGGTGGGGGCCGTACGTCAGCGAGCGCGCATGGGGGACCGTGCGCGAGGACTACAGCGCCGACGGGGATGCGTGGAACTTCGTGTCCCACGACCAGGCGCGATCGCGGGCATTCCGCTGGAGCGAGGAGGGTCTCGGTGGCATCTGCGACGAGCACCAGTTGCTGTGTCTCGCCTTCTCGTTCTGGAACGGCGTCGACCCGATCCTCAAGGAGCGGATCTTTGGACTCACGGGGCCGCAGGGCAACCACGGCGAGGACGCCAAGGAATACTGGTGGTACGTCGACTCGACGCCAACCCACTCCTGGATGCGCTGGCGGTATCTCTATCCTCAGGCGGCGTTTCCCTACGAGGATCTGATCGCAGAGAACGCGCGCCGCAGTCAACTCGATCCGGAGTACGAGCTTGCCGACACGGGTGTGCTCGAGCACGGCTTCTGGGACATCACTGTCGACTACGCGAAGGAGACACCGGAAGACCTCGTGCTCGAGTTGCGCGCGCGCAACACCGGCGGCAGCGCCGAGACCCTGCATGTCCTCCCGACGCTCTGGTTCCGCAACACGTGGGCGTGGGGCATCACCGACACGGTGCCGGCGCTGCACGTCGAAAACAGTCGTCTGGTCGCCGACCACACCATCATTGGCCGCATGTTCCTGATCGGGGACGGCGACTACACGACTCTGGTGTGCGACAACGAGTCCAACGCGGAACGCCTGTGGGGCTCAAGGTCGCGAAGCAGGTTTCCGAAGGACGGTATCAACGACCACGTGACCCGAGGCATGGACACGGTCAATCCCGCGCAGACGGGAACCAAGGGGGCCCTGCACTATGTTGTAGCGGTTGACCCTGGAGACACGGCGGTCATCAGGCTCCGACTCGGCCGGCGCGAAACCGATGCTGCCGGCGGCGTCGCCGCGGCGCTCGAGCTCCGCCATGCGGAGGGGGACGCCTTCTACGCCGACCTGATGTCCGAACGGCTCAGCACCGACGAGCAGCTGGTCGCCCGCCAGGCGCTGAGCGGCATGCTCTGGGGAAAGCAGTTCTACCACTACAACGTGACGCGCTGGCTCGACGGCGACCCATCGGAGCCCGCACCGCCGGCGGAGCGCCTCGCGGGACGCAACGCCGGGTGGCGCCACGTCGATACCGCCGACGTGCTCTCGATGCCCGACAAGTGGGAGTACCCCTGGTTTGCGGCCTGGGATCTGGGGTTCCAGTGCGTCGCGCTCGCGCACGTGGACCCGGAGTTCGCCAAGGAGCAGCTCATCCTGCTGTGTCGCGAGTGGTACATGCACGCCAACGGTCAGCTTCCCGCATACGAGTGGTCGTTCGACGACGTCAACCCGCCGGTGCATGCGTGGGCGGCACTGCGGGTCTTCGAGATCGATGGCGCGACCGACTACCAGTTCCTCGCGCGCGTCTTCCACAAGCTACTTATCAACTTCACCTGGTGGGTGAATCGCGAGGACACCGAGGGCAACAACATCTTCGAGGGCGGTTTCCTGGGGCTCGACAACATCGGGCCGTTCAATCGTTCGGCGTTGCTTCCCGCGGGAGGGCACCTGGAGCAGTCGGACGGCACTGCCTGGATGGCGATGTACTCGCTCAACCTCCTCGAGATGGCGCTGGTGCTCGCGACCTTCGATCGCACGTATGAGGACGTGGCCACGAAGTTCTTCGAACATTTCGCCGCCATCGCGACCGCTATGAACGAACAGGGACTTTGGGATGAGGAGGCTGGCTTCTATTACGACAGCTGGCATCTCGCTGACGGGACGCGGGTGCCAATCGAGGCCCGATCGATCGTCGGGCTCATCCCGCTCTGCGCCGCGACCACACTCGGCCATGAAACGCTGCGCCGCCTTCCCGACTTCGCCGCGCGCCTACGCATGTTCATGACACTCAAGCCGCGGTTCGCCGCGGCGGTTTCACTCGACGACGTCGACGCAGAGCGGGAGAGTCGTCTGCTCGCCATCGTCGACCCCGACCGGCTGCGCCGCATCCTCGAGTACGTGCTCGACGAGGCCGAATTCCTGAGTGAGCATGGCCTGCGCGCGCTCTCACGATTCCACACGGACCATCCGCTCGAGGTCAACCTCGGCGGCGCAATTGCGCGACTCGACTACGAACCTGCCGAGTCGACGTCGCGTCTCTACGGCGGCAACTCGAACTGGCGTGGCCCAGTGTGGTTTCCGGTCAACCACCTGATCATCGAGGCGCTTCGGGTGTACCACCGTTTTCTCGGCGACGGGTGGACGGTCGAATATCCGCGGGGGTCTGGCCGGCAGGCGCACCTCGGTGAGGTCGCGGACGGCATCGCAGCGCGGCTCGCGTCGATCTTCCTTGCCGGCGCGGGCGGCGTGCGGCCCGTCGTCGCGGGCATCCCGCTCTATTCGCGCCCCGACCTTGCCGAGGCAATCCCCTTCCATGAGTACTTTCACGCCGAGACGGGCCAGGGACTTGGGGCGTCACATCAGACCGGGTGGACGGGGCTGGTTGCTGATCTGCTGTTGCGCCGAACCGGCGCACGCGATCGCTATGACATCGCCTCGCTGTCCGAGCGTCCGGCTACACTCGGCTGAGGCATGGAAGCGCACAACCGGGTCCGGGGCACGCTTGCGGCGTCGGTGACGCCGCTGACCGGCATCGACGGGTCCATCGATGCTGATGGCATCGGAGCTGTCGTGGATTTCTACGCTCAGGCCGGTCTTGACGGCATCCTCGCGCTCGGGACGACCGGTGAAGGCGTCCTGTTCTCGCTCGAAGAACGGCGTTTTGCGGCCGATGAGTTCGTGACGTCGGCACATCACCGGCTTGTGGTCATCGTGCATTGCGGCGCGCAGACGACCCACGACACGATGGCACTGGCCGAGCACGCCGCGAGCCACGGTGCCGGCGGTGTCGCGGTCATCCCTCCGCCGTATTTCGCACTCGACGCCGAGGCCATCTGGCGTCACCTCGATGCTGCCGCGCACGCGTGCGCCCCGCTGCCGTTCTACGTCTACGAGTTCGCACCGCGAAGCGGCTATGCGGTTCCCATCGACGTCGTGGAACGTCTGCGTACCACCGCGCCAAACCTCGCCGGACTCAAGGTGTCGGACTCGCCGTTCGAGAGCGTGAAGCCGTATCTGCTCCCGGGGCTCGATGTGTTCATCGGCGCCGAGGGGTTGATCTGTCAGGGACTGGAATCGGGCGCGGCGGGCGCCGTGTCCGGTCTCGCCGCGGCGTTGCCCGAGCTGACCATCGATGCCGTGCGCTCAGCGACGCCCGCGGCAAGCGCTCGAGCGGCGCGCGTGCGATCCATCATCGACCCCTTCCCATTCCAGTCGGCGTTGAAGTTCATTCTCCAACATCGCGGCGTCGCGATCGAGGATGCGGTGCGAGCGCCACTGCTGACATTGACCGAGGAGCAACGCCACGCGTTGCGCGCACTCGTCGAGGATCCGGCAGGGGAGATCGCAGGGGTGATCGCAGGGCTGATCGTCGGATAAGCTGTCAGAGCACAGCGGTCTCGATAACCGCTCCAGGCTCGGCGAAGCGGGACAGACGCAAGGGGTGCAGATCGAACGTCGTGCACCGTCCCAGTGTGATCAACTCGGTCACGGCCTGTCCCGCGGCGAACGAGTGCATGATGCCGTGACCGCCGAACCCGGCGCACTGAATGAACCAGGGGGCCGCGGGCGTCGTGTCGACGATCGCATGGTGGTCTGGCGTTTCCGGATAGAGGCCCGCCCAGCATTTGCGCGGACTGATCGGGACGTCCTCGAGGAACGTGAAGCGATTGCCGATGCGTGCCGCAATGGCATCCAGGAAGGCAGGGTCGAACGCGGTATCCATGCTGGGTGGATCGGCGGGGTCGGAGAAGCCGATCAGGAAGCCCGCACCCTCGCGACGGATGAGCACCCCGGTGTCGTTGTCGACGCACATCGGGATCGCGGCCGGCATTCCTGCGACGGCCTCCGTGCACGCCAGGTTTCTCCTGCGCGAGACCACCGGGAGATCGACGCCTGCGGTTGCCGCCAGCTCACGCGCGAATGGCCCAGCGGCATTCACGACGAAGTCGGCGTCGATGTCACCGGCCGCGGTGCGCACGCGCGCCGGCGAGCCGCCGGCAACGTCGAGCACCTCGGTGTCGAAGAGAAATGTGGTGCCGAGACCCCGGCACGCGCTCCACAAGCCGCCGACGACACCGTGCGGATCGATGATCCCGTCGCCAGCGCCGAAGGTTGCGGCAGCGAGCCCGTCGACGTTGACGAATGGCACGATCTCGATGACCTCGGCTGGAGTCAGCCATTGGACGTCGACGCCGAGTGATCGCTGCAGCTCCCAGCTGCGCCGGAGCGCGATCGCACCCGCGTCAGTCCCAGTCAGAAAGAGGTACCCGACGGCACGGAACCCGACCTCGCCGCCTCCCAGCCCGTGGAGCTCGCGGAGCTTCTCGATCGTGAACTGCGAGAACGCGATATTCACCGCGGTGGTGAACTGCGCGCGCACTCCGCCGTTGGCCCGGCTCGTGGATCCCATCCCCGGCGAGGCGTTGCGGTCGACGACCATGACGCCGTCAACGCCGGCGCGGCCAAGTTGCAGCGCGACCGCAAGCCCGATCGCGCCGGCGCCGACCACGACGACGCGAGCGCGCCGAGCCGCGTCGCTCACCAGCGAGCCCGTTGCCTGCCGGACGGCTGGCTCACCCCCTACCGGCCGGGTGGGCCGGCCTGCAACTGCGCGATGGGCAGGCCACGGATCGAGGCATCGAGCAACTCCACCGGATGAACGACCGGCAGCGGATGTCCCCTCCGGCGCAGGGCCGCCTGAACCTGGAGCAGGCAGCCCCCGTTGCCTGCGGTGAGCAACTCAGCGCCGCTCGCGGCAACATTGGCAGCTTTGCGATCGCCAAGCTCGTCCGCGGTGCTCGGCGCGACCAGGTTGTAGATACCCGCGCTGCCGCAGCACACATCGGCCTCTGTGAGGTCGACGAGCTCGAGCCCGGGGATCCGGCCGAGCACTGCGCGCGGCTGGAGACGCACACCCTGCGCGTGGGCGAGGTGACACGCGTCGTGATACGCGACGCGCACCGGGAGTGAATGGAGGCGGGCTGGCAGCTGCACGTCGAGGTCGGCAATCACCTCCATCACGTCGCGGACGCGGGCAGAGAAACGGGTCGCACGCGCAGACCAGAACGGGTCATCGGCGAGCAACGCCCCGTATTCCTTCATCGCCGACCCGCATCCCGCGCTGTTGACCACGATGCGGTCGATATCGAGGGTCTCCATCTGCGCGATCAGCGCGCGCATCCGCTGCAACGCCGGCCGTTCCCGTCCCGAATGGATCTCCAGCGCTCCGCAACAGCTCTGGAGCGGCGGGACGAGCACCTCGCACCCGTGTGCGGCGAGCACTCGCGCCGTTGCCCGATTGACGGGCGAGAAGAACGCGTCCTGCACGCAGCCGGTGAGCAGCGCAACACGGAGCACGCGAGGTCCCTTCGGCGTCAGCCGGCGTGGTGTGCGAGCGTTGAGATCAGTGAAACGGATGTCAGGTGCCATGCCGTCGAGACGGCGCAGCGCCTTCGGCACGACGCGCTGCAGCGGCCTCGACTGCAGCGCCCTTCGCAGTCCGAGGGCTTGGGTCAGCGCGATGACGGATGCGAGGCCACGCATCCTTCGGGGGTTGGGGAGAAACGCGAAGAGTGCGGCGCGCGACGCGCGAACACGCCAGGCGCGGCTGAACCGGCGTTCGATCTGCGGGCGGACCTGCTCGACAAGACGGTTGTACTGCACCCCCGACGGGCACGCATCGACGCAGGCCATGCAGCCGAGGCACGCGTCCCAGTGGCGCACCACCTCACGGTCCATGCTGATCTGGCCGCGAGTAGCGAGATCCATCAGCAGGATCCGTCCCCGGGGGGAATCCATCTCCTCGCCCCAGAGCAGATAGGTCGGACAGGCGGGGAGGCAGAAGCCACAGTGGACGCAGTCCGCGATCAGGGACGGATCCGGTGGATGGTGATCGTCAAAGGCCGGCGACGCCAATCCCCGGCGCGGATGTCCCGTGACCTGAGGGGGACCGGAGCTCAGCACGGCCACGTCAGATGCCGCCGACCTGGCGACCGGGGCTCAGGGTTCGCCCGGGATCGAGTTGCTGTTTCACCGAACGCATGAGATCCAGCGCGGCCCGGTCCTCGACATCACCCGCGGCGATGGCGACCCCGCGTCGCACCACCAGGCGGCCACCCGCTGTGTGCGCTGCGATAGTCACCACCGGCTGGGCCTCGCTCGCGAAGCGGACCTCTCCCGTGCCGATCAGGGGACGCAGTGCGATGGCATCGCACGTTGCAGACATTGCCGATAGAAACTCGACAACCCGCGAGGGCTGCAGCGCAATCGCGGCGACGGTCCCGGTGCCGGTCCACGGCGACGCCGCAAGCAAGGCCGTCAACGCGACCTCCTCGGCATCGCTGACGACGTGTCCGCCGAGCTCGCGAGTGACAAACTCGGCCTGAGTCGTCGCGCCCAGCTCCGAGCTGTCGAATCGAACGATGACCACGCCCTGGGGCCAGTGGAGATCGACGATGCTCGGAGTCACCTGGAGGCGTGCGATCCCGGCAGCGAACCGGCAGAGCTCGCTCACCGAGCGCGACTCGAGGACGACGGTTCGCGATGCCGCCGGCAAGGGGTGCAGACGGAAGGCGACCTCGGTGATCACCGCGAGCGTCCCCAGCGATCCCGCGAGCAGCTTGGCGACATCGAAGCCCGCGACGTTCTTCACCACCTTGCCGCCGCTTCTCCCCGCGGTGCCGTCAGCCAGGACGAAGGCGGCGCCGATCACGAGGTCGCGGGGCGTGCCGAAGCGGGTGCGCAGGGGCCCGCTTGCCGCGGTCGCGACGACGCCCCCGATGGTGGCGCCGCCGCCCTGGGGTGGGTCGAGCATCAGACGCTGCCTGAAACCGGGCGCCGCGGCGAGGACGTCCTGCAGGTGGCTGAGCGGCGTCCCGGCACGGACGACGCACACGAGGTCCGCGGGCTCGTGGTCGACGATGCCCTCGATCCGGGAGGTGGAGAGCACTACGTCGCACCGCTCCGGCGGCGAACCCCAGTCGATCTTGGTCCCGCCCCCACGAGCGACGACCGTCAGCCCGCGTGCGCGGGCGGTGGCGAGCACGGAGGCGACCTCGAGCTCGTCACCAGGCGATACCACGAGGCTCGGAACAACACCGCCGACGGCGTCGGTGGCATCGGCGGTCCGGACGTGCGCGGCGCCCACCAGCTCGGTGAACAGATGCACCCCCTGCGCTGTCGAGACCATCACAGGCGCTCCGCCAGGCCGGCACTCTCGATCGCGTGTGGCCGGTACATCCCGGGTACCTCACCGCAGAGCCGCGGGGTCGGGAGAGCCTTGCCTGGGTTGCAGAGGTCGTTCGGATCGAAGGCGTCGCGAACGCGGCCCATCACGGCGATGGATCCCGGGCTGAACATCTTCGGCATGTAGCAGGCTTTGTCCGAGCCGACCCCGTGCTCCCCGGTGATCGAACCGCCGGCGGTGATGCAGGATTCGAGGATCAACCCCGCGAGCTCGAGGGCGCGCTCGGCCGCTCCCGGCTCGGCGTCGTCATAGAGCACCAGCGGGTGGAGGTTGCCATCCCCTGCGTGGAACACGTTGGCGACTCGCAGCCCATAGGTCGCCGAAAGCGCGCTGATGGACTCGAGCACGTCTCGAAGCCGGGTTCGTGGGATGACCCCGTCCTGGACGTAGTAGCTCGGGCTGATCCGTCCCATGGAGGCGAAGGCGGCTTTCCGTGCCTTCCAGATGAGCGCGCGCTCGGCCTCGCCGGCGGCGACGCGTGTCTCGGTGGCGCCACTCGCACTGCAGATATCGATGACCTGGCTGAGGAACTCGCCCGACTCGACCGCCGGGCCGTCGAGCTCGACGATCAGGGCGGCACCGCAGTCCGGATAGCCGGCATGCACGATCTCCTCGCACGCCTGGATCGCCAGGCGATCCATCATCTCAATGGCGGCCGGTGTGATCCCGGCGGCGATGATGCGCGACACGGCCTCGCCGGCATCACCCATCGTCGAGAATGCCGCGAGCACGGTCTCGGTCGATTCGGGAACGCGAACGATGCGCAGGATGACCTCGGTCACGATGCCGAGCGTCCCCTCGCTGCCGATGACCACCCCGAGGAGGTCATAGCCAGGCGAGTCGCGCACCGAGCCGCCCAGCTGCGCCACCTCACCGCGTGCTGTGACAAACGTCGCCCCGAGGACGTGGTGCGTGGTGAACCCGTACTTGAGGCAGTGCGCGCCGCCCGAATTCTCGGCGACGTTACCGCCGATGGTGCAGACCTGCTGCGACGAGGGGTCGGGAGCATAGAAATACCCCAGCGGCCGGACCGCCTTGCTCACCTCGAGGTTGGTGACACCCGGCTGCACCGTGACCTGCTGGTTCTCGATGTCGATGTCCAGGATGGCCCGCATGCGGCTGAGGCCGACGACAACACCGTCGGCGACCGGGAGCGCCCCGCCGGAGAGTCCTGTGCCGGCGCCCCGCGCGACAAAGGGCACGCCTGCGTCCGAGCATGCGCGCACCACGCGTGCCACCTGCTGGGTCGACAACGGAAGCACGACAGCCGCCGGGGAGACGCGGCGGCCTGTGAGCCCATCGCACGCATAGGTCTGCAGCGCCGCGGGCGCCGTGATCAGCCCGTCCTCGCCGACGGCCGCGTGCAGGCGTTCGAGCAGCTGCGGCTCAAGCACGGGTGCCCACGACCGCCGCCGCCGCGTCGATGGTGCGCGCGGCCTCCGCCTCCGTGACCGTCCCCATGTGGCCGATACGCACCCCTCGCCCAGCCCATGGGCCGAGGCACGGCGCGATCACCACCCCGCGCTCGCCCATTCCTGCCCGAAGCGAGGCATCGTCGACCCCGCTGGGAAGGGCGAGAACGCTCAATGTCGGGGCGAGGTATTCAGGGTTGGTCAGCGGGACGAACCCGAGCTCACTCATGCCGTCGCGGATCATGTGGGCGACGCGCCGGTGGCGCTCGTAGCGAGCCGGCAGCCCTTCTTCGAAGATGCCGTCGAGGGAGACCTCGAGCGCCCGGAGCAGCGACACGGCGTGGGTCGAGAAGTACTTGCGCGGGTCGTCGACCGACGCGTCCCAGCGGTGCAGGTCCGCGTAGTACGCATGCACGGCGCCGAGCGAGTCGCGGCGTGCCCGAGCACGGTCCGAGACGGCCAGGATGACCAGTCCCGGCGGAACGCTGAGCGCCTTCTGCGCTCCGGTGAGCAGGACGTCGACATCCCAGGCATCCATCGCCTCGTCGATGCCCCCGGTCGCGCACACCCCGTCGACCACGATGACAGCGTCCGGGGCGGCAGCGCGAACTGTGGCGGCGAGTGCGCCGCAATCCGCCAGCACACCGCTGCTGGTGTCGACGTGGGTGATGCACACCAGCGCCGGCTGGTCGTCGCGAAGGATCAGCTCCCGAAGCGCCTCCGAGTCGGCGTGCTCGCCCCACCCGACCTGGAGCACGTCGGCGCGCATCCCGAGGGCGCGCGCGACCTCGGTGAAGCGGTCCCCGAAGTAGCCGTGGCTCACGACCACGATGCGGTCGCCGGGGGCCGCATGGTTCACGAGCGCCGCCTCCATCGCCAAGGTGCCCGCTCCCGCGAAGCAATACACACGTGCCCGCGCGCCTCCGACGAGTTCCCGGATGCCGGCCTGGATGCGAAGCATCGTGGCCGCGTTCTCCGGCCCGGTGTGGCTCCGAACCGGCTCGGCGAGCGCCGCAAGGACGTCAGGCGCCACCGGCGTGGGTCCCGGGATCATGAGCAGCGGTGACGTTGTCATGAGCGGAGTCATGCTGTCACACCGAGCTGCCCCCGGGTGCACGCAGGCGCGCCGATAGGACGGAGATGGCAGCCGGTGAAGGCTCGGCGGTGGGTGATCCGGTCAGATGGAGTCGCGACGGAAGGCGGCGATGACGATCGGAGCGTCTTCGCGCACCGAAACGTCGGTGCCGTCGGAGAACGAGATGCGTGTCGCGCCTGCCGACACCTGGCGTACCTGGATCACCGCGTCCACGTTGATGTACGTCGACGCTTCATCGGCATTCAGGTGAAGCACAACCCATTTCGTCACGTCTCGGAGTCTACCAACCGCTCCTGGCGCTCCCGGACACGCGAAGGACACGAAACGGCTTTCGCGCCCGGAGCGTGGCAGGGACGGCTGGGTGACGGTTGTCACAGTGTTGAACGACCGTCGATAACCAGGCCCAATGCGTACGCTGTCGAACAGACGGCCCTGATGGCGTATCGCAGATTGAGCCTCCGAAGCGCCGTCGTACATGTGACCGCCGCCGCCGGCGACGTGTCTCGCGGCACCAGATCTCGCGGGCAGGGCGCGCCGATCAAAGGAGACTTGACCGTGACCCTCCGTAGCGCACGGTTGCAGACTCGCAGGATCTAGGCGCGACGTGACCCCTCGTCGACTCTTCGTGACAGTGACGAGTGCCGTGCTCGTTCTGATCGTCACCTTCGTCAGTGCCTCGCTCCTCGGCGTGGGGGGCAACGGCTTTGAGGACCAGTTCCACAACGCCGCTGAGATCGCGGCCGGCCTGTTCGCGAGCGCACTCGCAGCTGCAGTGGTCGTCCGATCGCGCGGGCGCAGACGATGGTCGGTGGCCTGCTGGTCGGGCTACGCACTGCTCACCGCCGTGTGCGACTGGAACGCGCTTGCCGCCCACCATGGGGCGGCACTCCTCTCGCTTTCGAATGTCGCGTTTCTCGCGCAGCTGCCACTGGGACTGGTCGCGGCGTTGACGTTCGTTCGCGTCGTGTCATCACGACGAGCGGTGATCGTCGCCTTCTGCGATGGCCTGCTCATGGGTGGAGGCCTGGTGATGGTCGGTCTGGCGACCGGCTACTTCCGCATCGTCGGAAATCCGACGCTCGTCAACATCGTGAGTCTCGCGCAGCCCGTTGCGGACGTTGTCATGCTCACGCTGATTGCCACGGTGGTGGCGCGCGTGGGATCGCGGACGCGTCCCGTCGGCCTCCTGTTCGCCACTGCGATTCTCGGCATCGGCTCTGCAGATGTCGAGCTGACCCACCAGGTCGGTGTCGGTGTGACCACGAGTGGGTCGGTCTTCGCGAACGGTTGGATTGCCGGCCTTCTCTGCCTCGGCGTCGCGTCGCTGTACATCCTCTGTTTCCGCAGGCAACCGGAGCCGCGCGTGATCCACGCCACCACTACTCGGACCGGGCTCTGGGTGCCGATCGTGCCGGTGGCGCTGACCAGCGCCCTCGCCGTCGTGCTCGCCTCTGGTCAGGATCCGGTTTCCGACGTGCTGCTGTGGTTCATGCTCGCGCTGGTCGGTCTGACCCTGGCCCGGATGTATCTCGCTCTGGACATGAATCTCGGGCTCGGGCGGGCGCTTGCGCACCAGGCGTCGCATGACTCGCTGACGGGATTGCCCAATCGCACGCTCATGCGCAGGCGACTGGAGCGCGAGCTTGGAGCGCTCGACTCGCCGGGACAGGCGGTGACCTTGATGATGCTCGACCTGGACGGCTTCAAAGAGGTCAACGACACGTACGGACACGACACAGGAGACCAGGTGCTGATACGCGTCGCGCAGCGCATCGTCAACAGTGTCAGAGAGGGCGACGTCGTTGCCCGTCTCGGCGGTGACGAGTTTGCAGTGTTGCTCGCAGCGTGCCCCGCTGATCACGTCGCCGTTCTCGCACGACGGGTGCTCGCGGCGCTCGAACTCCCGCTGAAGCTGCGGACGACGACCGTCGCCGTGGCGACCAGCATTGGTGTCGCCACCGGCCAGGTGGGTGAAACCGCTGACGACCTGCTGCGCAACGCCGACCTCGCCATGTACAGCGCCAAAGCCGCCGGTGGCAACGGGTTCGCCGCCTACAAGCCGTATATGCACGCGGCTATCGCCGAGCGCGTGCGCGTCGAGAACGGACTTCGGACGGCGTGGCTCACCGGTGACCTGCTCGTGCATTACCAACCGATCGTCAATCTCGCCAACGGCCGGATGGTCTCGGTTGAGGCACTTGCGCGCTGGAAGCACCCCGACGGTGATTTCATCCCCCCTGACATCTTCATTCCGATCGCGGAGCAGACCGGCCTCATCATCCCGATCGGTTCGCGAGTGTTGAACGAGGCGTGCAAGCAGCTTGCGCGCTGGCAGCGGGACTACGGCGCCGCTGCGGACATCACCATGAGCGTCAATCTCTCGCCACGCCAACTCTATTCGGATGATCTCGTGGCGATCGTCGAGGAGGCGCTGCGCGCCGCCGCCATCCAACCCCGATACCTGATCCTCGAGGTCACCGAGACGGCGGTCATGGACGACATGGACAGCGCGATCCGAATCCTCAGCCGGCTCCGGGCACTCGGCGTCAGCCTTGCTATCGACGACTTCGGGGTGGGCGCGTCATCGCTCGCGCGCCTGCGCCGGCTTCCGGTCGCGGTCGTGAAGATCGACAAGTCGCTCGTCGACCATGTTCCTGATGGGCACGTCGCGAGCAGCCTGCTCGATGCAGTCGTCGGCATGGTGAGAGCGCTGCAGTTGAAGACCATCATCGAGGGTGTGGAGCGCGGCGATCAGGCGAAGCACCTGCGTGAGTCCGGGTACGACTTCGCCCAGGGTTTCTATTACGCCAGACCGATGGATGCGGCGGGCATCGAGCGATCGCTTTCCTGCGCTCGTGCGGAGGACGGAGGTCGCGCGGTGTTCCCTGTCGAGGCGACTCGGGAGCCGGTCCTGCACCGAGCGTCCACAGGGCGCGTGCTCGTTGTCGATGATGATCACGCGGTTGGCGTCACGGCCTGCCGGATCATCGAGCGCCACGGCCTGCGCACCGTGCTGGTCCCGACCATCAGAGAGGCGATGGCGGAGCTGTCGCACAGCACCGACATCATGGTCGTGGACATCGGCATGCCGGATGGCGACGGCTGGGATCTGATCAGCAGCGTGCGCGCAAGTGCGATGCACGCGCGGATGCCGATGGTGGTGATGACCGGGTTGCTGGACAGTGCCGAGGTCCTCAACCGGGCATACGAACTCGAATGCGAATACCTCGGCAAGCCCTTCGCACCGGAGGCGCTGATCGCCAAAATCGAGTCCGCACGACGCATGATCAGGGCCTCCCCGGCAGCCGGGACATTGCCCGCTGATACGATACCCGCAGCGAGAATCGCAAGCGCACCGAGGCACGCTGCCTGATCGGAGTCGCGCGGTCCCTCGTGGCAAGATGGGCGCGTTGTCTCGTCAGATTCGATTCGGATACAAGGTCTCGGCGGAGCAGTTCGGCCCGTCGGACCTGCTGGACTTCACGCGGGCAGCGGAGCGATCCGGCTTCGACACCGCCGCCATCAGCGACCACTTTCAACCCTGGCGGCACACCGGCGGTCACGCGCCATTCTCGCTGGCATGGCTGGGCGCGGCCGCTCAGGCCACCAGCCGGATCGCGCTCGGCACCAGCGTGCTCACGCCCACGTTCCGCTACCACCCGGCGATCGTGGCGCAGGCGATGGGCACCCTGGGGGTGATGTTCCCGGGCCGCATCTGGCTCGGTGTCGGCACCGGTGAGTCGATGAACGAAGCTCCGCTCGACACTGCGTGGCCGGACACGAAGGAGCGCTTCGCACGGCTCAAGAAGGCCGTCACGCTCATCCAGACGCTGTGGACGAACGACCGCGTCACCTACGATGGCACGTACTACCGCACCCGGAACGCCACGATCTACGACCGCCCCGAGACCCCGGTTCCGATCTACATCGCCGCGGCTGGGGCGTCAGCCGCGCGGCTCGCCGGCCGCGTCGCGGACGGGCTCATCTGCACCAGCGGCAAAGGCATGGAGCTGTACTCCGAGACGCTCCTGCCCGCGGTGCTGGAAGGGGCCGGGGCAGCAGGACGAGACCCCGGGGAGATCGAGCTCACGATCGAGATGAAGGTCTCCTTCGACAGCGATCGGGACAGGGCTCGCGAGGACACCCGGCACTGGGCTGCGCTCGCGCTGTCGCCGGAGGAGAAGATGGGTGTCGACGACGCGGTCGAGATGGAGCGCCGCGCGGACGCTCTTTCCACCGAGCGAGCCGAAGCGCGCTGGATCGTGTCGTCGGATCCCGATGAGCACGTCGAGCGGATCCGTCCCTACCTGGACCTCGGGTTCACCCATCTCATCTTCCATGCGCCCGGGCCCGATCAGCGTCGCTTTCTGGGGCTCTACGCCGCCGAGGTGCTCCCGCGTCTCCGCAGCCTCGCTGCGAGCGGGAACGTGGCCTGAGCAGCCGTCAGCCCTGCACCGTCGGACCGCTGCGGTCGACCGTGAGGCGCAGCAGCACGCGATGCTCGCGTTCCATCGCCTCGCGGTATTCCTGCCAGTCCGGGTGTTCTCCGCTGACGCTGCGGTAGTAGTCGACGAGCGGCTCCATTGCCTCGGGAAGGGTGAGGATCTCGACGTTGCCCTCGAGGGTGTGCCAGGCGCCGAAGAATCGTTCGCTGAGCACGCAGATCGCCGCACGCGGGTTGCGGCGGAGGTTGCGCGTCTTGATCGCGCCGTCGCGCGTGCTGATCACGACTCGATTGCCGGCGTCGACGGCGGCGAGCACGGGCGAGAGCTGCGCCTGGCCGTCACGGCGATAGGTCGCGAGCACGCTTCTGGGATTCCTGCGCAGGAACTCGAGTGCGGGCTCATGAGCCATCGGTCGACTCTAGGGCGTGCAGCAGCGCCCTCGCCAGGCGGACCTCTCCATGGGCGCCGTCCATGACGGTGTCCTCCACCAGCACGCGCAATCCCAATGCGCGTATCGGTTCGAGCATCGCCACGTCAGCTCGGTCGACCACGATGGTTGCCGCGACCCCGGCGTACCGGCGGGCGATGCCGAGCGTGGTCGCCTCCTCGCCCATCTGGCGGAGCATGTCCACCGTCGGCCCTTTGAGCGACCGGCCGCCGACCACGGGTGAGACGACGGTCACCCGCTCGCGGTCGAGCTCGTCACCGAGGACGGCAAGGATGGGGTCGACGCTGAGCAGGGGGTTCGACGGTCCGATGATCACCGCCTCAGCATTGGTCACGGCCGCCACGGCCTCCGGCGACGGGCGGGCCGACTCGATCCCGGCGAGGCGGATTCCTCGTACCGCAGGCATGCACCGCTCCCCGACGAACCACTCCTGCATGCTCCGCTCACCGGCATCGGTACGGATCCGCGTCCGGACCGGGTCGTCGCTCATCGGGATGAGGCTCACCCCGATGCCGAAACCGCGCGCGAGCTGCGCGACTGCCTCGCTGAGGCGCAGACCGCTGCGCAGCAGCGTGGCTCGGAGCAGGTGGACGCCGATATCCCGGTCTCCAAGCTGGAACCAGGTCTGCTCGCCGAGAGTCCCCAGCATGGCCTGCGCGTGGAAGGTGTCGTCCTGAACACCGAACCCCGTTGTTGCGTTGAAGACGCCGGCGAGCCGGTAGAGGATCGCGTCGACGTCGGGGCTCACCAGGAGACCCCAGAACTCCTCGTCGTCTGCGGTGTTGGCGATGATCGAGAGATCCTCCGGGTGCAGCACGCTCGCCATCCCGGTTGCCAGCCGGGCACCGCCCGTTCCTCCCGAGAGCAGTGTCACCCTCACCGGAAGAGATCCAGCTCCGACGGCCGGACCAGCTCCTGGCCGGTCCCCGCCGCGGCATCGAGCTCCTCGAGCCCATGGATGACGACCACCGGCACACGGCGTGTCTTGCCCATCAGGAGCTCGGCGGCGGCCGCGAGCTCATCGGCGATCGCCACGACGGTTGCCTCCAGGGGCATGCCGAAGTCGTCCGGACGGCCGCGGTAGTCGAGCACCGCCGGCATCCCTGCCACGCCGAGCGCGACGTTGACGAGGCCCATCCGCCAGGCACGCCCGAAGGTGTCGCTCACGATCACCCCGACGCGTACCCCGGTGAGTTCGTGGATGCGCTCGTGGAGCGCGTGCGCGCTGGCATCGCAGTCGAGCGGAAGCAGGCAGACGTCGTCCGGTCCGTCCACATTGGATCGGTCAACCCCGGCGTTGGCGCACACGAAACCCTGTCGGGTCTCGACGATCAGCACGCGATCGGCGCGCACCACGCGGACCGTCTCGTCGAGGATCACCTGGACCATCCGGGGATCCGCCTCGAGTGGGCGCGCGAGCTCAATCGCCCGATCCGACGGTGTGACGTCGCGCAGCGTGCGGATCCGTCCTTCCGACTTGGAGACGACCTTCTGCGCCACCACGACGGCATCGGCGCTGCGCACCGAGCCGGCATGCGTCACGATGAGCGCCGCAAGGTCGTCGCCGGGATGGATCTCGGGGAGTCCTTCGACGCCGATGAGCTCGAGGCTCACCCGATCGGCTCGAGCCGGCGCCACGCCGAGAGATCCGCCGGCTCGTCGATGTCCAGTGCGAGGCTCGGATCCTCGTGGACGATGAAGCGCCGGCCTCGCAGCCGGGCTTCCTCGGCAAACTTCGGCAGTGAAGCTTCGCCGAAGTGGAGCGAGAAGTCGGCCGGTGGTCGCAGGTAGAGCGCGTTTGTCCCCTGGCGCCCGCCGGCCGAGGCCGCGATAACCAGACGGCCGGGCACGTCAGCATGTGCGAGGAGCCGGCGGAGGGCTGGTTCGTCGATCAGCGGCAGGTCGGAGCTGAGCAGCAACGCCGACTCGGCGCCGCGCTCCGCGACCTCCGCGAGGCCGCGCATCGCCGCGGGGTTCTGGCCGCTCGGGGACGGCTCCACCACCATGGCCGCGCCGCGCAGTCGTGCCAGATCGGCGGCTTCGATCGACCCGCAGACGGCAAGCGTCGGCGCCAGCGCAAGCGCCGCATCGAGCGCGCGCGCCGCGGTTGTCGCGGCCAGCCGACGGCGCGCCTGCGGCTCGAGCACGGGCGCGAGCCGGCTTTTCGCGGTGCTGAAATCCTTGATCAGCACCACGATCCAGAACGACGACGCCATGAGACTAGGTGCCGCCTTCGGCGGCCAGGGAAACCTCGGAAGGCTGTGGTGTCTTCACCACGTCGCGATGCTTGAGCAGGTTGAGCGTTGTCACCACGGCGATGAGGAGCAACCCGCCCACGATCTCGATCGGATACAGCGGCAGACCGAGACCCACGGGAGCCGGCAGCGAGAACACGAGAAAGAGCGTGCACGGGTAGCCGAGCTCGGCGATCGATGCGAGTGACGCCGGGGTGCTCGCCAGCGCTCGGTAGTACAGGAGCATGGCCAGCAATCCGGGGACGAGCGCGATCCCGATGAAGCTCGGAATCTGGTGCGCAGAGAACGTCCCGAGATGTCCGCCACCGACCCCGGCGAGCATGAGGATGAGCAGCACCGGCAGCGCCAGCGTGAAACGCATCGCGGCGGTCGTGACGAACGAGACGTTGGAGAGGCTGTAGCGTCCGAACACGGTCCCGGACGCCCACAGCACGACAGCGCCGAGAATCAGCACTGCGGCAAGGAGTTGGCCGTGCTGCACCGACGAAAAAGGCGCCAGCGGGTTCTGCGGGAACACGATCAGATAGACACCCACGATCGCACACGCAGCCAGCGGCCAGAAGTACGGCTTGCGCCGCTCCTTGAGGAAGATGCGCGCCATGGCGATGCCGAACACGGGCTGCAGCATGTAGAGCAGGTAGACCTCGTTCTCGACGTTGAAGTCCGGAGCGGCGTGAGCCGGAAACGCATAGCTCAGTGCCTGGGTGAAGAGCACAGTGGCAAACGCCTGCGCGCCCAGCGCGATGATGCCCATGGCGATCCACTGACGGAGTGGAATGTGGTGCAGCTCTCGCCGGATGCGCCCGGCAACCGGCACGAAACACAATGCGATGAGCAATGACTCGACGAACACGATCTGGCTCGCGGTCAGCTGTTGTGTCAGTGCAGGGCGGAAATAGGGGTCGGTGGCCCACATCGCTGCGGCGACCGCCACGGCCAGGGCTCCCATCCGTCCTATGAGCTTGCCCGTTCTCGAAGCCACGTTCAAACCAACCTGGTCACGGGGTCGCGAGGACGGCGGATCTGCGACGGGCACGAGTAAATTACACTCGAAAGGACGCTTCCCGGCGTCGGGACCACCGAATCTGCGGAGACCACGGATGCTGTTCGGCAGAGAGCACGTCGATCGATACATCGCGACCAACGGTGAGGAAGGCTATACCTGGCACGAGGGGACCGAGATCCTGATCCTCACCACCACGGGCCGGAAATCCGGTGAGTTGCGTACCAATGCGCTCATCTTCGGTCGCCACGGTGATGACTATCTGGTGGTCGGCTCCAAAGGTGGGTCGCCCGCACCGCCCGCGTGGTACGTGAATCTCACGGCCAACCCCGAGGTGCAGGTCCAGGTGCAGGGAGATCGTTTTGCGGCGCATGCGCGCACCGCGACCGCTGCGGAGAAATCCGAGCTGTGGAAGATCATGACCACGGCCTGGCCGCATTACGATGAGTACCAGCAGCGAACCGAGCGCGAGATTCCCGTCGTCATCCTGACGCGCGACTGATACGCCGAAGATCGACGCCGCGAGCGTGGTCGCGGAATGAGGAGGCCACTGTGACCACGACTGTCGCCAGTGTCACCGAGTTGACAGCGCTGACCGGCCAACACCTTGGCTACTCCGAGTGGCGCGAGGTCACGCAGGAGCAGATCGACACCTTCGCGGACGCGACCGACGATCACCAGTGGATCCACGTGGACGCGGAGCGCGCTGCCACCGGCCCGTTCGGGACCACCATCGCCCATGGATTCCTCACGCTGTCGCTGCTTGTCCCGATGTGGAGTGAGATCCTGCACTTCGAAGGCGTGCGCCTCGGGATCAACTACGGATTGAACAAGGTGCGCTTTCCGTCGCCCGTGCCGGTCGGCTCGAGGATCCGCGCGGGAGCAACCCTGGTCTCGGTCGAAACGGTCGCCGATGGCAGCCTGCAGATCGTGGTCGACTTCGTCGTCGAGCGCGAAGGGGCCGAGAGGCCGTGCTGCGTCGCCCAGGGGCTGTACCGCTACTACGTCTGACGTGGGCTGCCGGCGCGCGTCAGCGCGTGGGCGCCGGGCGGAGGTCCGGAAAATCCTCTTCCCAGTACTCGTTGTCGGCGCGCGCGGGCTCGGTGTGCTCGCGCAGACCGGCCTCTCGAGCGATAGAAGCCGTCGCGCATCACCGCGCGGTGTGCGTGGGATCGTCGCGGTACCCGACCATGAACGCCAGGGGTCGTTGCGCGAGGTCGATGCAGATCTCGCCGGTCTCGCCGTGATCCCCGCTTGCGGGATCGATGAGATCGATGCGGTAGCCGGGCTGCGGCCACTATCTCAGGGTTCCCACCGTCGCGGGAATCGTCGCGCTCAGTCACCCCTCGAGCGTATCGCGCGGGCCGTATCCATGAGGCGTTCCGCACGCGCGGGATCGACCCGGCTCCACGTATCGCCGTCGACCTTGAGACTCGTCCCCACGATGACGCCGTCGGCGACGGCGAAGATCTCCTCGAGCCGCTCCACGTTGACACCGGTGTTGGCGAACACCGGCACGTCGGGCACCGCGTCCTTCGCGGTCCTCAGGTCGCTCATCGCGAAGGGAACTCCGGCCGCGGGGCCTGAGATGAGGATCGCGTCGACGCCGAGGAATGCAGCGCTGCGAGCGCGGTCGGCGATGCCACGGGTGCCGAGCGCGCTGCTGAACTCGGGAGAGATGTTGTCGAAGAAAGCGACGTCATCCGCTCCGATGGCGGTCCGGTACCCGGCGAGATCCCCGAGCGCCGGGGCGATCAGACCGAGGTCACTCTCATACACGCCCGTGAACACCTCACGCACGAAGGTTGCACCGGTCGCCCGTGCCACTGCGATGCTCGCCTTTGCGTCCCAGAGAATGTTCACGCCGAACGGCACCAGTACCGAGGCTCGCAGCTCGCCGATGACGGCCGCCATCGCCGCAGGGATCTCTGGACCGACGGCGAGCTGATAGGGAATGTCGTTCTCGTTGCAGAAGAGCACGCCGTCGACGCCGGCTCCCTGGAGGGTCTCGAGGTCGTGGCCGACCACGTCGACAAGGTGGCTTCTCCCGAACTCACGATTGTGACGTGGCCGGCCCGGCAGGCCCGGGAAGTGCAGCATCGCGATGACCGGCTTGGGGGTGCCGAATCGCTGAGCGAGCGACAGACTCATCCCATCTCCTCAGTGCACCGCGGTGCGGTGCTGATCAATAAACGTAATGACGGCTCGATTCCACGGGTCGGGATTCTCGAGAAACGCCGCGTGCCCTCCCGGGACGATCGCCCAGGATCCGTTGGGCAATTCCTCGTACAGCCGGTGAGACAGCGAGAGCCTGATGATGATGTCGTCGTCGGCTGCGATCACCAGGGCGGGCGTGCGCAGGGCGCCCAACCGGTCCGTCGAGTCGTGGGTGAGCAGGGCCGCGATCTGCGCCGCAAACGCGGCTGCGGGCTGCGGGCTTTGCTCCATCTCGCCGAGGATGGTGGCGAGGCGATCGGGGTGCGACTCGTAGAACGCGGGACTGAAGACCCATGGTGCCTGCTGGCGCATCATCAACGGCATCCCTCCTGCTTCGGCGATCCGCCCCCAGGCGTCGAACGCGGCTCGAGTGTAGGCGTCGGGCTTGGCATACGTGTTCGCGAAGACGGCGGAGCGGAGATCGTCCGGATACGACAGCGCGTACTCCTGGGCGATGAGGCCGCCGAGGGAGACACCGACCAGGTGGAATCCCGTGAGACCGATCGCGTCCGCGAGCGCCTTCGTATCCGCGGCCATCTCGCCACTCGAGTAGGGGCCGGAGGGAGACGACGAGCCGCCGACACCACGATTGTCGAAGGTGACCACGCGCAGCCCGGCGGCAAGCAATGGATCGATCTGCATCGCCCAGCCCGCGAGGTCGTCCCCGACACCGTTGACGAGCAGCACGGTCTCCGCGGCATCGCCGCTCACCCGGTAGTGGATGTCGACTCCGTTGGCGTGCACCGCAGGCATGCGCTACGCCTCCGCGCCACGGGCGTCGATCGCCGCGCGCCAGAGGTCGACTGACGCAACCAGGTCGGTGATCACCCGGTCGTCCGGATCCTCGAATCCCGGGATGATCTCGAAGATCAGATCGACGGTTCCGGCGCCGGCGGCATCGAGGGTGTCAAGCACCTTCGCCGGCTCGATCAGACCGGTTGCATTGTGCTCGGGGGTGAACGCCCAGTGATGGTCGGCGAGTCCGTCCGACTGCTGCAGCTGCACCTCGACCAGCCGGCTGCCGAAACGCTGGAGCCATGCGTATGGGTCACGCTCCGCTCCGACGGTCCCGGGCACGCAGTGATGACCGACGTCGAGGCAGAGCCGCCATGGAACGTGATCGCTGTCGCCGCCGCTGATCAGGTCCTCGATCTGCGTCATCGTCGAAGGCTCGCGCACGGCGACGAGGTTCTCGACGAGCAGGTATTCGAGACCGACTCGGTGAGCGTGTCCCGCGAGCGTCAGGAGGTCGCGCTTCATGCCGTCCCAGCGTTCGGCCCGGCGTTCGGGATCGTTCCAGTCCGGGACGCTCATGGCGCCGACATGCCCGCCGGTGGCGCGAGCCCCGAGTGCCGCGGTGAGGTCGATGATGCTCCGGTACCACTGCAGCGCCGCGTCCCGCCTGGCTTGGTCGGGATGCATGAGCAGGTCGAGCGAGTACGCAGAGAGCCCGGTGAAGGTGGCGTGCGCCTGCAGCGCGTTGGCATCGAGGGCGGCGCGGTGACGCTCCACAGCGTCACGGCCGCCGGCGAAGGTGTCGATTCCTTCCACCAGGTCGAGCGACAGCTCGACCAGATCCAGTCCGAGATCGTTGCGCACCACCGACGCCCAGTCCGCGGGACGCGGCCAGCGCTTGAGGGCGAAGCAGGTGTTGATGCCCAGGTTGACCTTCATGCGCGCTCTTCCGGGTGATGGTGTGACGGGCGGTCAGCGGCGGGTGTCGGCACCGCGCCCGTATGGAGGGTGCTCGACGCGACGACCGTTCGATAGTGTTCGTAGATCGACGCGTATCGGTCGTGATTGGCGGGATCTGGGTGCGCCGGTGCATCTGGTCTGCAGGCGATCGCGACCGCCGACTCGGGATCCGGATACACGCCGACACCGAGACCGGCGAGCATCGCGACCCCGGCGGTGGTCGCGTCCCCGGGTACCCGGCGTACCGGGATGCCGAGCACGTCCGCCTTGATCTGGTTCCACGTCTGGAGCGAGGCGGCGCGTCCCGACACGCGCATCTCGGTGGCCGGCGTGCTCGCCCGACCCAGCCCCTCGACGTGTGCGCGGATCGCGAATGCGACACCCTCGAGTGCGGCTCGAGCGAGGGATCTCCGGTCATGGCGGACTGACAGCCCGATGAGCGCCCCTCTGAGTGCCGGGTCGTCACGCTCACCGTCCCCGAGGACGGGGACGAACAGGAGGCCGTCCGACCCCGGAGCGATCTCACCCGCCTCGCGGTCGAGACGCTCAAAATCGTCGCCGCGCAGACGGCCGGCGCGGCCCCCGTATGTCAGTGACGCGAGCCAGTCGACCGCTTCGCCGGCGGTGTTGATCCCCACCTCGGTCACGTATCCCTCTGGCCCGACAGCACTCGGGTAGTGCGTCACCGCCAGGTCGCTCGTCGGCTCGCTCACGATGGTGTTGAGGCAGGTCGAGCTTCCGGCCATCTCGCTCACCGGTCCCGGGGAGATGACGCCCGCACCGAAGGCACACGCGATGCTGTCGCCCGCCCCGATGACGATCGGTACCGGCCGGGTGAGCCCGAAGCGATGCAGCAACGCCGGCCGCAAGGAACCCACGACGCTCCACGATGCGTACGGGACAGGCAGCTGCGCCAGGTCGAGACCGACAGCTGCAACCAGCTCGGGTGCCCATCGACGCTCGCGCAGATGCAACAGCGCGCTCGCCGCGGCCATGGTCCAGTCAGTGACGGCTTCGCCGGTGAGCGTCAGCGCGAGGAATTCGGTCGGCTGCAGGAACAGCTGCGTCGCTCGGAACACATCCGGTTCGTGCGCGCGGATCCAGAGGATCTTGGCGGCAACGTGGAATGCCGCGGGAACATGTCCGGTCAGGGTGTGCAGTGCCTCGGCGCCGAAGGCGTTGCACAGTGACTCGGCTTCCGCGACCGCCCGGTTGTCTCGATAGATGAGCCCAGGTCGCAACGGGGTGCCATGCCCATCAATCGGCACCACCGAGGGGCACTGACCAGTCAGCCCGATCGCGTGGATGGTGCAGCGGCCGGCGAGCTGCCCGATGAGCAATCCCAGGGCAGAGAGCGCACATGACCTCCAGCGCGAGGCGTCCTGCTCGGCCCACCCGTCGCGCGGGGTGTACGTCGGATACGGCCGGCGAACCTCGAGGAGCATCGCGCCTGCCGTGTCGTATGCGGTCGCTCGCGCACCGGAGGTGCCGACGTCGACGGACAGGAGTGCGTCGGCAATGCTCGGGGGGCTGGCCACCCCGCGTTACCCGCGAACCAGTTGCTGGGCCTTGACCTTTTCGCCGTCGAGGGTGACCAGCGCACCGTTCAGTGCACCGGTCGAGTAGTCGCTGCCGGGGTTGATGACCACCGTGCGGCCGATGCGTCGGATGCCCGAGGACTCGTGGATGTGTCCATGGAGCCCGAGCAGCGGCTGATACTGCTGCTCGGCGTCACGCACGGCCGTGCTCCCCACAGCGACCATGCGCACCTGCCCGAGCGTCGCCTGCACCTGCAGGTTCGAGTCCAGCATGGGGGCCTCGTCGAGCTGCGTCCCAAAGGGCGGCGCATGCAGGTTGAACACGGCGCGCTCGGGGTGCTGGAGCGCCGGCACCATGGCGTCGATGGTCGCGCGCAGGTGGCTTTCATCCTGCTCGCGGTACGTGTGCCACGGCGTCACGTTCGAGTACCCGCAGCTGATCATCTCGTGCTCGTCGTCGAGCCAGACGACCTTGCCCTCGTCATGTGTCCCCCACGGAGCGCTGTCGAGCAGTGCCCCGAGCTCCTCGGGATCGTCGTTGCCGAGCATGAAATAGAGCGGGATTCCGAGCGGCCGCAGGCGCGAGTCGGCGAGGTCGAGCCACTCGGTTAGGCGTTCACGCATCAGGCGCAGGAAGAGGTTGTCAAGGCCGCCGGCCTCCTCCATTGCCTCGAGCTCGCCGGGGTCGGCACGATACGGGTAGTACCCATGGTCAGCGATGAGCTTCTCCAGCGCGACCACCTCGGGTCCCTCGACCACGTCGTAATCGGTCCCGACGAACCGGCACTGCCAGCGGCCGCCTGGAGCGCGCACGATCGACTGGATGGCCTTGCCGGCAACGTCGCCACCGAGGATCAGCACATTCGCCTCGTAGATTCTGGCGGCGTTGATGAACTTTCGGAAGCAGACGCTCGATCCATGCAGGTCGCTGACGAAGTAGATCCTCGTCTTCGACACGTCAGCCCCTCGCCATGTCAGGCAGGCACCGCCTCGCGCGCGCGGTCGACCGCGCTCATGAAACGCCCCGCGCGCTCGGGGTCGACAGGGTTCCAGGTGATGCCGTCACGCTTCAGGCTGGTCCCGACGAAGATGCCGTCGGCCACGGCGAGGATCTCGTTCACCGTCTCCTCGCGGACACCGGTGTTCGCGAGCACCGGCAATGCAGGAACCGCGTCCTTGGCCTCGCGCAGCTCCGAGATGTGCGTGGCGGTACCGGTGATCTGACCGCTGATGAGAATCGCATCGACGCCGAGAAACGCGGCGCTCTGGGCGCGGGTGGCGATGGAGCGATGTCCGAGAGTGCTCGCGAATTCCGGCGTGATGTTGGCGAACATCGCGACGCCGTTCGCGCCGATCCGCTCGCGGTAGGCGGCGATCGCGCCGAAATCCGGCTGCATCATGCCGAGGTCGCTCTCGAACACGCCGGTGAACACCTCACGAACGAAGGAGGCGCCCGTCGCCCTGGCAACCGCGAGGCTCGAAACCGGGTCCCACACGATGTCGATGCCGAATGGTCGCGTGATCAGGTCGCGGACCTGGCCGATGACCGCAGCCATGGCGGCCGCCACCTCCGGTCCGACGTGCATCTGATAGGGCAGGTCGGCCTCATTGCAGAAGAGGAAGCCGTCAACTCCGGCGGCCTGAAGCGACTCCAGGTCGCGCTCCACGGTCTCGACCAGGTGCTCCATCCCGGCCGCTCGATCGTGCTGCGGCCGGCCGGGCATTGCCGGGAGATGGAGCATCGCGATCACCGGCTTGTCGACGCCGAAAAGTCGACGGAGCAGGGTCATGCGGGCCTGCGAACGTCCGTGAGCCGAGCTGGGCCGTTCTCCATCGGACGGATGAGCGATGTCTCGGCGCCGGCGACGACCACCTGGATGCCGGCCTGCTCGATGCGCTCGATCTCCTCGGCGTCGGCACTGCTGTCGGTCACCACCGCGGATACCTGGTCGATCGGCACCACCGTGCTCATCGCGACCGAGCCGAACTTCGAGCCGTCGGCAATCACGATGATGCGTTCCGTGCGCTCGAGGCCGCCGCGGATGACGTCGGCGTCGCGGTCATCGAGCTCGGTGACCCCACGGCGCGCAGAGAGCCCGGCTGCGCCGATGACAGCGGTGTCGGTGTTGTAGCGCCGGACGGCCTCCACCGCCGATGCGCCGATGCACGTCAGCTCGTCCTGGCGGACGAGGCCGCCCGCGATGATCACCCGAACGTTGCGCGTGCCGAGCAGGCTCGCGACCGCGAGCGACGGGGTGACCACCATCAGGTCCTCGCGCACCGGCAGCAGCCGGGCGAAATGCTCGACGGTGGTGCCGATGCCCAGGAACATCGCCCGGACGCCGACGGTGAGCTCGGCCGCCCGCTTGGCGATGATGCGCTTCTCCCGCGCGTGATGGAGCGTGCGAGCGTTGGCGCCGACCTCGAAGGTGCGCACCAGGTGGGTCGTGGCGCCCCCGTAGGTTCGGCGCACGAAACCGTCGCGCTCGAGCCGGCGCAGGTCGCGCCGGATGGTCATCTCCGAAACCTGGAAGTCACGCGCTAGCGTGCTCACCTCGATGGCCTGGTCCTCCGCGACCCGCTCCAGCACCTTCAAGCGTCGCTCGACGGCTAACACGTCCGGCATCTCCTCCTTGGACAACTGGTCAGATTGTCGGGTCTTGACCGGAAGTTGTCCCTCCGTGTCCATGTGTCTCTTGACAGTGGTGTTCGATTGTGTTCAAACTCTGCGGGATTTCGACGCGAGTGTCAAGTTGGGTGGCGGTAGCACCGCCGGAGGGTCGCCATGGCAAGCGCGAGCAGACTGTTCGTCCGCAACAGCACGGGGCTGGTGCGCTCCGCCTCGGCAGTCGATGCCACGATCTTCAACGCGGTCATCTCCGCGCCGGTCGGATCAACGATCGCGTATTCGATCTTCTTCGCGCTCGTTGCGTTCCCGGGTGCGGACGTCGTCGGCGTGCTCATCCTCGTCGCCCTCATCAACATCCCCGTGCTGATCATGTTCGCGCTGCTCGGCGCAAGCATGCCGAGGGTCGGGGGTGACTACGTCTGGGTCAGTCGCGTGCTGTCACCGCCCCTGGCGCTGATATCCAATCTGTGCATGATCATGGGAGGCCTCCTCGGAGCCGCGTTCTTCGCCAAGTTCTTCTCACTGCTCGCGCTAGGGCCGGTGCTCGTCGCCCTCGGGTCCTTTGCCAACAACGACACGCTGATCAACTGGGGAACGTCGTTCCAGACCAATAACAGCTGGATCCTCGGAGCGTCGTTGTTCATGGTCGCGCTGCAGACGCTCATCCTGATCCGCGGCACCAAGGCCACCTTCCGCTGGCAGAACTACTCGTTCATCATCGCGATGGTCGGCACGCTGCTTGCGTTCGTCGTGCTGCTGGTCGGCAGCCAGGGCGACTTCTTCTCGCACTTCGACGCGCTCAACAAGAGCTTCGGTGGCGGCAACGTCGCAGCCGTGATCAGCGGAGCGCCGGGAGCCGCGGCCGCAGCGCCCAACTTCTGGAACGGCGCCGCGACCCTTCCGACGCTCTTCTCGATCCAGGGGTTCATGATGTGGAACTTCTGGTCGGTGTACATGTCCGGAGAGCTGAAGAGCGCGTCGAACCGCCGCCGTCAGCTGTCGGTGATGTTCGGGGCGCTCGGCTGGGACACGATCCTGCTCATCATCGGCGTGCTGCTGCTGTTCCGCGTCGCGGGCTACAACTTCGTCTACGCACTCAACGCCGCAAGCTCCGCATACAAGATCCCGTCGGGGCCGTTCTATCCGTTCCTCGCGTCGCTGGTCTTCAACACGCCGATCCTGACCGTCATCATCATGGGTTCCTTCCTGTTCTGGTCATTGCCGTCGATGATCGCGAACACCTTCATGCCGATCAGGTCGTTCTTCGCATGGTCCTTCGACCGGCTCATGCCGGAGAGCCTGGCAAACGTGAATGAGCGGACCCACTCGCCGGTCAACGCGATCATCGTCACCAACGTGATCATCGCCGCACTGGTGATCTGGAGCGTGTACGGCAACCAGTTCCAACTCGTCCTCGGATTGATCGTGCTCGCCGGCGCGCTGGCCGTGATCATCGTCGGCCTCGCCGCCATCGCCCTGCCGATGCGACGGCCCGACCTGTATCAAGCGTCGCCGGCGAATGTCAAATTCCTGGGCATTCCGGTGCTCTACATCGTCGGAACGCTCTCGATCCTGGAGTTCATCGGCATCATCGCCATCTCATTCATCAATCCGGCCTCGGTCATGAACGGCAATCGTGATGACTGGTGGTGGATTCCGGCCTGGCTCATCGGGCTGATGGTCGGCGGTGCCCTGCTCTACTACATCCCCCGTTTCATCCGCGCCCGGCAGGGCGTGAACATCGGCTTCGTGTACAAGGAACTCCCTCCGGAGTGAGCGACTGCCCCCCTGGCTGGAAGGGCGGCCGGTGATCACACCGGCCGCCCTTACCATGTCCTGATGCTGAGCGGATCCCGCTGATGGCGGACCAGGAGACGCCGATCCTCTCCGACATCCGCGAGGAGGCCCGGCGTCTTGCGGAGGCGGCGTTGACCCTGGGGCTCTCGGCGCGGCTCATCGGCGGTCTCGCCATCTGGCTCCGATGCCCGAGCGTTCGCACCGGACCCTACGCGCGGTCATATGACGACATGGATTTCGCAATCAGCGGGGCGGCCGGCACGAAGTTCAAAGCGCTGCTCATGACCCAGGGCTATCTCCCCGACCAGTTCTTCAACGGGCTGCACGGCGCGACTCGCCTGTACTACGGCGAACCGGCAGGCCGGTGGTCGATCGACGTCGTCATCGACGAGCTCGTGATGTCACACAAGCTCGATCTGCGCGGACGGCTCGACGGGCCGGCGCCGACGATCACGCTCGCCGACCTACTGCTCACGAAACTCCAGGTATGGGAGATCAATCGCAAGGATCTCGGTGACACGCTGTGCCTCCTCGCCGACCACGCGTTGAGCGAGGACGAGGCAGACACCGACGGCATCAGCCTGCCTCGGGTTCGCTCGGTCCTCGGCAAGGATTGGGGCTTCTGCCATACCGTCCAGCGCAACGCGCAGAAGGTCGCGGCGCTCTGGTCACAGGAGCCGCTGCCCGAGGCGACGCACGACGTCGCCGCGCAGGTGGCGGCACTGCGGCAAGCGATCGAGGACGCGCCGAAGTCGCGTGCGTGGCGGCTGCGCAGCCGAGTCGGTGAACGCATTCGCTGGTACGAGACGCCCGAGGAGGTCAAGCACTGACGGCGGCGGCCCGGCACTAGACTTTCCCCGTGCCCCATACGAGCGCGGCTTTCGTCATCGAGTCCCAGGAACCACGGACGCTCGGCTTCCCCAAGGAAGGGGGCGTGGACTATGGGGGCCTCAAACTCTCGAAGACGTTCACGGGCGCGATCGAGGGAACCAGCAGCGTGGAGATGCTGTACACACGGACTCCCGGGGAGAGCGGGTCGTTCGCAGGTGCGGGGTACGTTGCTCTGGAACGCGTCTCGGGCAGCGTCGACGGCCACCAGGGCAGCTTCGCGTTGCTGCACATCTCGACTGTTCTGGGAAACGAGCCACCGTTGAGCCGGTATCTCATCTCGCCCGGCTCGGGAACCGCTGCGCTTGCGGGGATCTCGGGTGTCGGGCTGATCACGATCGATGATGACGGGTCGCACACGCTGCACCTCGATTACGAGCTCGGCTGATGTCCACACCCAGCACCGACGATATCCGCCGCCTGCCGCCGGACCTGCCGATCCCGCTCGACGACGGCGCCTGCGACCACCTCGCCGGCATGCGTCTGCCCGCAATCGTCCTTGGGTCCACGAGCGGCCGCGAGGTGTGCCTCGCCGATCAGTCAGGGTGGACAGTCGTGTACACGTATCCGCGGACGGGGGAGGACGGCGTCGCCCCGCCGCCCGGTTGGAACGAGATCCCCGGCGCTCGCGGCTGCACGCCGCAGACGTGCGGCTTTCGCGACCACCACAACGAGCTGGGAGCGCTCGGCGCGTCGGCGTTCGGCATGAGCACGCAGACGACGGACTACCAGCGCGAGATGGTGGAGCGTCTCCACGTTCCCTTCGAGGTCCTGTCGGACGCCGGTCTGGAGATGGTGCGTGCGCTGCGACTTCCGACCTTCACGTTCCGTGAGATGACACTGATGAAGCGCGTGACCATGTTCCTCCGAGACGGAGTCATCGAGCACGTGATCTACCCGGTGTTTCCGCCCGATCGCAGCGCTGAAGCAGCGGTGCGCTGGCTCGAGGGAGCGGCGCCATCGAACTGAGCGGCAAGGTCACGGTGGTCACTGGGGGCGCGAGTGGCATCGGTGCGGCCTCGTGCCGCGCGCTTGCTGCAGGAGGCGCGCGGGTCGCCGTCGTCGATCGTGATCGGCTGGGGTGCGAGGCCGTCGCCACCGAAGTCGACGGGATCGCCGTGATCGCCGACGTTGGTGACGAAGCGTCTATCAACGCTATGGTCGCCGAGGTCACATCGCGGCTCGGTCCGATCGATATCTTCTTCAGCAACGCCGGCGTTGCGACGGGCGGCGACATCCTGACCACCGAGCCCGACGTGTGGAATGCACAGTGGGCGGTCAACGTCATGGCGCATGTGTACGCGGTACGCGCAGTGCTCCCCGGGATGCTGGAGCGAGGCAGTGGCTACCTCGTGCACACCGCGTCCATGGCAGGTCTACTCACGAGCCACGGCAACGTCACCTATGCGACCACCAAGCACGCGGTGGTCGGACTCGCGGAGTGGCTTTCCATCACGTACCACCATCGAGGGATCCGCGTGTCGTTGATCGCGCCGCTCGGCGTGCGAACACCCATGCTGGCGCGCGCTGACCCGCGGTTTGCAGCGACGGTGGCCGGCCCGATCAAGGAACCCGAGGATATCGCCGCGTCGGTGGTCGATGCCATTGTCTCGGAGCGCTTCCTGGTGCTCTCGGATCCGATCGCGCAAACGTGGATGCAGCGCAAGACGGATGACCCGGAACGCTGGCTGCGCGGGATGCGACGGGTGCAGGAGCGGCTTGATGAGGACGGGTCCGCCCTCTGACTAGGCTGAAGGATCCCGGCTGAAGCGTCTTCGGCGCGCCGACGGGTTATTGCCGGAAGTGGCGCTAACCGATCGGGGTACCACATTTGTGGGTTGTCTGGCGAACAGGTGTTTGGTACAATGTGTGAATGGAAGCGTTCGCGATGCCGCAGGTAGGAGACCGTCTGCATGACGCTGTCGACGTCCTCGTCGACGAGTCCATCGACG
>CABDZJ010000058.1_pt1 | contig 47346 bp, 42 predicted proteins | sample 3132161 | NCBI WGS metagenome assembly CABDZJ01 (sample SAMEA5534340, study PRJEB31848) | metagenome | biome: tundra; feature: field; material: soil | place: USA | collected 2013-05 | depth 0.45 m | reverse complement strand
GAGCATCCGTGAATGTACCCAGGAAGAGATCGGCGCGACGACGCGGTTAGGGGCGTCGATGCAGCCAGCGATGAAAGCGGGCAATCCCGCGAAGGGCAAGCCAGCCCAGGCCCCCGAGCACGACGGGGTAGAGGATCAAGACCCACGGGTGGGCGACTATGACCATGGTGACCTGATCGTAGACCCCAGGGGTTCGGACCGTTGGAGATGCTGCCGTCGCACGGTGCGTCAGGCTAGCGGCTTATAGCCAGTCCACTGTGCTTTTCGCCGCAGCCATCCCCGCCGCTTACCGCCCTCAGCCGCCAGAACGTCGTTGCACATGGCGACGCATCCATCGCAAATGAAGCCACCCGCCCCGGCAATCAGCGTTTTCACCTGCTGCTCAGGCTTGCCGCACCAAGAGCAACAGTTTTCGGCGCTCGGCTCACCACCTTTCATGGCCGAGGAGTCTACACCGGAACCTGGTGCGTCAAATATCGTTGCCGAGGCGCCCATCGCACAGGCGAGCATCCTGTCACTCGACCCATAATTGGCCGCCACCCGCGGCTCACGGCAGTCGTGCCGCAACCTACCTTCAAGCCCGTCTCAAGAACCTGAAATGCGTTGGCCACAGGATGGCGGCCGGGGGGGTTTGAATACGAATTCGCTGGATTTCAGGCCAGCATCTTGGTAAGGCGTAGGCCGTGAGTTCAATCCTCACCTTGGGCTCCAGCCCCCGACGACGCCCCTCCTGAACTCGATTCTCAGGGATTCCACGGCTCGATGGACAACGCCATTTCTGGCCATTCTGGGGCGGGCATTCGGACTCCAGACCGATGGAGCACTTTTCACCATAGGTGCTCCATGACCACCACCGCCGGGCCATCGCAACCACCCACCTGGGACCGCCCGATCGTCGCCAGAGGGCCGCGTCCGACCCGCCCTGCTGAGCCGGTCCGACCCCTGGCGCGGCCCGGCCGCATGCCCAGCGTCGAGGAGGCCATCGCCGCCTGGTTGAGCGCCCGGGGATTCGCGCCGTCGACTGCGGCGGCAACCCACCAGCACCTGGAGAGTGGCCGGGCACGGGGGTGGCGCGCCCAGCAGGGCATCGTCACCATCGACCAGCTCAGCGCCGAGGCCGCCGCTGCCTACCTCCGCTACCTGCGCGACCGGGGTGCCGCGCCGGCGACCCTGCGCAAGGTCAAGACCCTGCTTGCCAGCCTCGCCGCCTTCTGCGCCGAGACCCCCGGCTACGAGGCCGGCCTCCGGGGCGACGCGCTGACCAGACTGCGCCTCCCCCCACTGGTGGAGCGGATCCCGACGGCGCTGAGCGAGACCGAGTGCCTCCGGCTCATCGCTGTCTGCGCTGACGTCCCCCGGGATCGCCTCATCGTCGAGACCTTCCTGCTCTCCGGCCTGCGGGTCAGTGAACTCTGCGCACTCACCCTGGACGCGCTCCATCTCGACACCCGTCCCGCGTACCTCGACGTCCACGGCAGCGTGCACAATCCCCACCGCCCCAAGACGCCCCGGGAACGCCGGATCGTCGTCGACTACGACAGCAGCGGGTTCGGCCGCGGCTACACCGGCCGGCTCCGCCACTTCATCGAGTCAGTCCGGCCGACGTGCTTCCAGCGGGAGCTGTTCCTCGCCCATCGTCGCGATGCGCAGGGGCAGCACACGCCCCTCACCCGCGACGGTGTTGAGCGTCTGATGGTCCGTCTCGGGGAGCAGAGCGGGATCCACTGCAACCCCCACAAGCTCCGCCACACCTTCGCCACCCGGTGCGTCGACAAGGGCGTGCCGATGTTCCATCTCCAGGACGCCCTCGGCCACCGCTCGCTCGACATGGTGCGGCGCTACTACGCTCAGAACCGGCACGCTCAGGCGGAAGGCTTCTACCGCGCGTTCGGGAGTTCAGGGATGGGCGGGAGCAGCTGACGCTGGCGCAATCCTTTGAAGATCTTGGTCGCCGTGTCGTCCGTGACCCCATAGTCACCCAGGGCTCGACATAGGCACGCCAGGCTGACCTTGGACACGACAGCGGTAGTCGTCCTCCGGCGTATCCGCATCTTTCAACATACCCCGAGGGCCCTGCTGGAACCACTATGGCCGGCTCCAACCGCCCCCGGGGTGAGAGCAGCACGTCTGGTTGGTGGGCCGTGCCGCGCTGACCGTGCTGTTCGCGTTCCGCGCGATGGCGACTGGTTGACGCTGTCGGAGTCAGAGAAGCGGCCCGGCGCCACGAGGCGCCGGGCCGCTCTGCCCAGCCTGGTCGCTAGCGAGTGACTACGCGGGGCAGGGGTTCGAAATGATGTTTCTGAAGTCGTCGGCCTTTGCGAACGGAACGCCACCGAGTCCCGTGTAGTCGACGCCCGTGTCGTAGGTCCCGTACTGATTGTTCTTGCCGAAGTTGTTGGTGGTCATGCCCGCGATGGTGTTGCCGTACACCCAGGTGCAGTTACCACCGTGGCTGTCGATCGTGAAGTACGGGTAGAAGGGAGCCGCGGCCCCGTCGTCGGTCGTCGGAAACAGCGTGCATCCGACGGCGTTGTTCGGGTCGCACCCGGCGATGCCCTCCTCGACCCGAGGCAGGTCTGTCTCGAAACCGGCCTTGGTGTAATTGGTGTCGTAGCTCTGACCGGTCTGGAAGCTGGTGAACTGAATCGGGGTCGGCCGGTTGGTGGCCACGCCATTGGGCCAGTCGTTCAGGTACGAGGTGCCGTCAAACCCTGGGACGTTCGAGTTTGCGCAGCCGCCAATGAGATACAGCATTGCGTCCCCTCCCGGCAGGCAGAGGAAATCATCGGCGTCCGACGGCTCCTTGTTCGCGCCCACTCCCTCGGTCCCACCGGGGTTGCAGCCGAGCGAGCTGTTCACCGCGCTGCAGTAATCGAAGTGACCGATCTCGTCCGAGAACGCCACGTTGTACGTGTGCGCCGCCCACGGCACCCGCGTCAGCGGGCTCGAGGTGGAGTACATCGGGTGGAAGTTGTAGGGAATGGCGGTGCAGCCCGATCCCGTGGGATCGAACTTCACCTGCGCGAAGTTGTTGTGCGCGCTGGCAACCATGAAGCCGTTCTGGCCGGTCGTCCGGTCGTTGATGTCGATCCGGAGACCGCTCGCCGTGTCGTGCATCTTGACCGAGACCTTGTCGCCGCCGTTCATCATCAGGTCCTTCGTCGGATCTGGCGTGAAGGTGGTCGCAGTCGCATCAACCGGGTTCGGCGGTGCCTGCGGAACGCCGTTGAGGGTGATGAACGCGAAGTTCACGTACTCCTCGCCCGCCGTTGACTCGCACACCGCGTTGTTCTGTGCGCCGGTGACCGGGTTGTTTGAGAGCGAGTCGATGTTGAGTGCCGCGCACCACTGGGTTGCCGAGCAGCTGATCCCGCCCGGGAGATTGAACGGCGCCCAGCCTGGCGGATAGAACTGCATCTCCATGAACGCCGTACCCGCGTGCTTATCGCTCTTCGCCGGGTCGACGATGTTCGAGTTGCTGTCGGGCGTGCAGGTTTTGAGCAGCTCGGGATACGACTGCGTGTCGCACATCGCCATCCCGAACCAGAAGGCCGGATGGAGCTGGAAGTCGTAGCTCGCCTTCCCCGGGGTCTGGTTGGTGGCCGGCTGCTTCGGCAAGGTGAGCACCGTCGAGTACTTGTTCCCCGAGCCGGGCTGGTTCGAGTAGAAGAGCAGCGACGGCTCATCGTGGCCGACGTACACGCCCTGACCGAAGATCTGCTCGGAATCGACCACCTCGGTGCAGAACGAGGCCTTGACGCAGTTCACGTACTGATGGACGTTCGCCGCGCTCGTGCTCAGGGGGCTCAACGCCACCGGACCCACCACTGCGGCGGCGCCGGCGGTCAGAACGAGCAGCCTTCGCCACACGGCTGACGAGCGGGGCACCCCCTGGTCAGGACCCTCCGAACTGCTCCGAAATTCGGATGTTCTCGATCCGTCCATGGCACACACCTCCGGGACTGCTTTCGCGCCCAAAGGACGCGATCGAAACTATCTGCGCTCGGGACGCCGAATGTCAATCCGCACCATCGCCTGCGAAACGGTGGCAGCCAACCAAGGCGCTCGTCTGTCCGCGAGGGGACGGTCCCGCCTTGCCCCAACCGCGCCTCGTTGGTTCCCTTGGGAACTGATATGCCGCAGCCATTAGCGTTTAGACCGCTGTAACCCGTCGCGGTATCCCGAATGGAGAAGTCATAGCCGAGGAGGATTGTCATGCGAGCTTGGTCCAACTCCGTCGTGGCCGCTGGTGCCATCGTCCTCGGGATGCTCATCTCGTCGCTGCCGGCACAAGCGAGCGCGGCGGCCGCCACGAGCTCGCCTCCCGCGATCGTCACCTCGAACTTCGTCTGCAGCCAGGGTGGATGCGCGATCGGCCCAGGCAACAAGGGCATGGCGTTCGCGGCCGGGCTCGTCGGAACTGGCGGGCCAGCGTATTCCGGGCCCGAATGCAATCCGTACATCATGAAGGTGACCACAGGCGGCTTGCCACCAGGGTTGCAACTTGGCGAGCCCATCTGCGAATGGGAGATCTTCGGCTCTTCCACCGCCCGCGGCACCTACAACTTCACGGTGCAAATCGGGCCTCAGCCGAACAACCTCGGCCAAACCGTGGGACCTGACGGCTACCAGCAGTTCAGCATCACGATCGGCACCGGTACGTCCGACCGCCTATTCCTGAGCGGGGCCGTATGGACCCGAAAGTTCTTAACGGTGCAGGTCGCCGGCTTCGACGTTAACAACAGCGCCACGTACACGGTCTACGTGACATCCACCGGCTCGAAACTCGGAACCATCACCGAGAAAGACCCCTACAACGGTGGCGACGGCACCTTGCTCGCCAACTTCAGGGCGAACACCGCCCCGAGCAGCCTGACCGTCACCGACAGCCTCGGAAGTTCAGCGACGATCCCAGTCACCATCAACAACCATTACTGACCGCCAGAGTTTGCGAGACCGGTTGTAGGGAGGCCCCATGCTCCCTGTTGGTCGCGGGATGACAGCAAGCTGGGGCGCCCATCTTGCTGATCCTGAGCGACCACAAGAACCCAGACAGAGGCCACGATGAGGTGGGGCTGAACACAGAGCAGATAACTGACCCCGTTTCGCTTGGCTCGCTGATCTCGCCGCCACAGCGCTCAGACGATTCCGCCTGGTAAGCCGTTGGTCTTGACCTCGCGGCATGTTGACGCCGCGCCGATGGGCGGATTTGGATGGGTTGCCGTCATCGCGTCTAGGCAGCCTCGACCACCCCAGCGTGCAATTAACACATCAGAGCACCACGTGGTGCGGTGCCATTGGCACAGTCGGTTACCTCGCAGGCGGGGCGCTTGGCTGGCCAAGATTCACCTTTTTAGGCGTGATCGTGGGCCTCGACGGCGGAGTCCTCGATACGCTGCATGGCGATCAAGAGCAGCTCGGCGAGCGGCATCCGGAAAGTGAGCCGTTTGCTAAGGACTTGGCTAGTTGAGATGCGCCAGGTTTTCAACAACGTCGGCCGGCGATGGCATGGCGCGGATCTCGGCTGCTATGCGGCGGGCGTTCGCTCGATAGCCGTCTTCGGCGAGAAGCATGCCGACGGCCTGCACAATCCTCGCGGAATCGGCCTGCTCGGGGGTCAATGCCAAGGCAGCACCACTTCGGACTCCGCCTTCCGCGTTACGGAATTGATCGGCCGCTTGTGGGAGGCATAGTTGGGGGAGGCCGCCGGCGAGGGCGCCCAGAAAGGTGCCGGATCCTGCGTGTGAAGCCACCACGTGGCTGTGTTGTAGGACCTGAGGCTGATGTACCCACCGCTCGATCCAGACATTCGGTAGCTCAGTGCCAAGGGCAGTCGGATCGCCCGACGGTCCGACGGTCACCAGCAGTCGTACCGGCAGCGCCGACAGCGCTTGCGCTGCCGCTCGCAGGACAGCCGAGTGGTTGAAGAGTGTTCCAAAGGTGAGATACACGAGCGGGCGCCCGTCGTCAGCAAGGTAAGCGGGCAGCGCAGCGGGGGGCCGACCAGTGTCCTGCTCGGGTCGCAATGGTTGGATATCAGGGATGTGCGAAGTCGCCACTGTCTGCACGGCGACCGGGCAGATGTCGAGGTAGAGCGAGGTGAAGCACCCCGCGTACGGGGGAATGGGCTGACCGTGTTGCGCCCACAACGGTGCTAACTGTTCTCCCGCAGCGACAAGGAATGACGCAGGAATCGCGCCGCCGAATGCGTGAGTAACGCTGGGAACCCGAAGAATGGCACCAACGAGCGGCGAGGCGAGTTCGCCGTTTTCATGGACGAGCAGGTCTGGCCGCCAGGACCGCGCGAGCGGAAGCAGGTCGGCGAGCATTGGCGGCGTGAACGCTTCCCCGAACATACGAGGAAAGATGAACTCAGCCTGTCCCCCCGGCGACGCCTGAGCGGCGGCGGTTGAATGCTGGTCCTGAACGACCTCGCGCAGGCGCACACCGGCCAGCCCGGCCGGACTGGCATCCAAGCCGGCGGCGACAACCCGCTCGCAGCTATCAGCGCTCGTGGCCCAAAGGACGTTATGGCCAGCGGCCGCGAAAGCCCGTGCCAGAGGCACCATGGGAAAGACATGTCCGTGGCCCCAGGTGGACGAGAACAGGACGCGCACGACCCTCCTTCGCGAGTGAGCCCGCAGCATACTGGGCCCAATTCGCACACTGCATCGAAGAACTCGGAGCCGCCGGGCGAGGCGGTATTCGCGGTCGCACGCCGAAATCAAGCGCGAACGTCGTCGTGCGGCCGACCGTGAACGACCTGGCTCACCCTGGCGTACAACTTCCACACCAGAGCCGAGAGCTATTCGCCGCGATCAGTCATGGGGTCTTCTAGACCGACCGCGTCGCGCCCCGTCACGGCATCAAGTAGGTCCTGCATAGTCCGGCATGCAGCGTCGAATCGTCTCGGACCGGCGATCTGAGCCCAGTGCTGTTCTATCTCCGCGACGCGATCCCCGGCGTCCTCCAGGGCGCGAAGGCCCCGCTGGGTTGGGAAGATGAGCTTGGCACGGCGATCACGGGCGTCTGGCCGGCGGTCGAGGTATCCCAGCTCCTGAAGCTGGTTGACGAGCTCCGACGTCGCAGCCAGGCTGAGCTGGGCCTTGGCGGCGAGGTCAGTAAGGCGGATTCCATCGACGCCGAGGTTGCCGAAGACGTGGAGGTGCGGCTCGCGCAGATCCGCATACCCATGCTCGGCAGCTGGGGCAAACAGCTCGACTCGGAACTCGCGGAGGAGGCGCCCCAGGAGTTGCCCCACCGCCAGCCGGTCTCGCGGTAGGTCCTGTGACGTCTGCATCGCACTTGAGTATACTTCGGTCACCGAAGCTTCGGAGTCCGAAGCAATCTAGAGGAGCTGGCATGAACGAGCAGCGGAACGGCACCATCACCATGGTCCCCACCAAACTAGGCACACTGCGCGTGGATGCGTCGGGGACTGGTCGTCCCGCAGTGTTGTGGCACAGCCTGTTCGTGGACTCCAAGTCCTGGAACAGAGTGCGTGCTGCGCTCGGGGAGTCTCGGCGGCTTTTCATGATCGACGGCCCCTCGCATGGGGGTAGCGCACCCATGACTCGCCGGTTCACCCTCGACGAATGCGCCGGTGCGGCTCTCGACGTCCTTGATCACCTCGAAATCACGGAACCGGTCGACTGGGTGGGCAACGCCTGGGGCGGGCATGTGGGCGCCCTATTTGCCGCTGCCCACCCGGAGCGGTGCCGAAGCCTGGTGACTATCGGGACTCCCGTTCATGCCCTCGGAGCGCCCGAGCGGCGGCGGATCGGTGCCATGGTCTCCCTCTACCGCCTCGTCGGTCCGGTCGGTCCGCTCGCCAAGGCTGTCGAACGCGGCCTCCTCTCCCCGCAAACCCGCGCCACAGACCCCGACGCCGTCCGTCTCGTCGGCGATGGTCTCCGCCACGCCGACCGCCGCGGCATGTACACGGCGATGCGGTCGGTGATGCTCGCTCGACCGGACCTGACACCGGTGCTCTCCGACATCGTGGCGCCAACGCTCATCGTCACCGGCGACGAGTTGCCGGTGTTGACCCCCTCGGACGCCCGGACCGCAGCAGCAAAGTTGCCTCATGGAACATCTGCAGTCATCGCCGCCACGCGCCACCTTGCCCCGCTCGAGGCGGCGACAGCCGTCGTCGAACTCGTGGTCGCGTTTTGGCGCGACGGCGCTGGATCTGGGGACACACCGACACGTTAGAAGGTGAGCGAACGGGCCGCGGGTCAGATGCGCTGGCAGGATCACGTGTAGGCCGTCTTGGTCACCCCAGCGCGCAGTTAACACACCAGAACCAGAGAGACGGGTTGTAAGCCGTCTGAATCCGTAATGGGGGACAGAACGACGCCCCGCGATGAATCCGAAGCTTGAGACGTTGCCGCCAAGGAAAGATGGGTTACTTCGAAGGCGGCCCCATCGTCCGCCGCGACGAGCGCTTCGGAGCACAGCGCCACGGACGACCCGTTACGAACCGGAACTGGCAATGGCTCCCTAGTTGCGGCTCCGAGGAACGAGGTCATGTCTTTGGGGGATCACAAGATCAGTTGTCCTAGTTGGGAGGGCGAAACGAGCGCGTACGATCCCCTATGCGGCTGTGTCGCCGCCGACTACGGAGAGAGGACATGCCGCAGCTCATGGACTCAGACCCTCCGATGTACTCGAGGAGAGAAAAATGCTCGCATCCCAGTCCGCGCTCGTCGATCTGGCGGCACGTTATTCAAAGGCTTGGAGCGATCGCGACGTCGAAGCGATCCTTGCGCTGCACTCCGACGACTCCACCTTCCACGTGCACGGAGTAGGCTCCCGGACCACAGGCAAGAAGGAGATTCGGGCTGCACTCGAGGCATTCTTCAACACGTGGTCGCACACCCGCTTCGAGGGTCGCGCCCGCGACCTCGCAGAAGATCATTGGGTCCTGGAGTACACGCTGCATGCAACGCTGTCTGCCGCCTTGCTGGTTGGAACGCAGACTATCGAGGGAACAGGTCAGGAAGTCAGTTTTGAGGGCGTCGACATCGTCCGTGTGTCGAACGGCCAAGTCGCCAGCAAGGACAGCTACATCGACGGCTTCGCCGTGTTGGCGCAACTCACGTAGGCGTAGGGAGTCGCAGCGATGGCCCACCGCCCATCTGACGGCCGGCCACGCCGCAGTAATCGAACCGGTTCGAGGTACTTGAGCAGGGCGCCGTGCTATCACGTGAAGGCTCCCTCGCGCACCCCAGCGTACAACTTTGTTTCTAGAGCGCTTGCTGCGATCGGGACGCTAGATGTAGTGCCCAGGGACGTTGTTGAAACGTGAGATGGGCGGTTAGCTGACCAAGGCCGGCGTGGGCGCGGTGATGGTTGTAGATGTGCAGCCATGCCGTCAAGGCCTCGGAGCGTGTTTGGTTGGAGAGGTAAGGGCGGACGTAAGCCCATTCCTTGAGCAAGGTCCGGTTGAAGCGCTCCATCTTGCCGTTGGTCTGTGGCCGGCGCGGCCGGATGAAGCGCTGCACGGCACCACTCTCGAGCACCGCGGTTCGGAAGGCCACTGAGTTCGGGTAGGCGAAGGCGTTGTCCGTGAGGACACGCTGCACTGCGATGACGTGAGCGGCAAAGAACGCCGTGGCGCGGATCCAGAAGCGGGTGGAACCGTCATCAACGCACGCCCAGCGTCGATAGGCCGCGACGTCGTCGAGCCCAGCGCCGGCGTGGCGTGTTGAATCATGCGCGCACGTCCGATGACACTCAGAAGTCCGCGGAGCGCCTCGATCCATACCCCGTAGGGAGGAGCGTCTTCTGCGAGGGCAGCTCGGCCGAGACGACGATCCCCTCGCGTGCACGGGCTTGGACTGCGAGCTCACCTGCGAGGCTGATCCCGGGTTCTCCTGCTGCGCTCGACATTCATAGCCATGGCAGTTGTCGGCGGTTCACCGAGAGAGGGGACGCGACGTCGTGTTTCCTTGAGCGCGTCGATGCGCTCGCCGTGACGTCGGTCGCAGACGCGGCGGGAGGCGGCGGGCAGATGCCGCCTCCCTGTTGCTGCAGAAGTGCGTCCGGCGAGCGCGGTGCTGGGACACGCGGTTTCGGTGAGACGCCTTGATTCGCCGCACTCAACAAAACCAATTGACGATGGTTGATCCTCCACCCGAGACCATCACGGTCACCGGCGCGGTCGAGCCCGTCTTCGAATTCGCATGACACGGCCGGCTCTTGAAAGTCGCCGAGAGAGTGTGCGATCCGGCGCTGACCGCGGTGAAGACATAGCGGCCCCGGGATCCTGTGAAGTGCTGGGGTCCGCTATCGAGGGTAACCATGACTCGAGCAAGTGGAGCGGAGTTGAAGTTGACAGCCCGGCCCTCGACCGTCCCCACCGGTGGCGGGGGCTGGCTGCTGGCGCTGAAGGCGCTGAAGTTGTAGTTCTGGGTGTCTGTGGCCCCGTGGCTAGAAGGCTGGAAGCAGCTGGCGGTCACGAAGTAGGAGCCCGGCGTTGTGCCGGTCGGCACCGCGACCGTGCCTGCCCAGTCCCCCGAGGCGTCGAAGCTGCTGGCCGAGGCGCTCGCCACTGTTACGTCGGCACTGTTCTTGAAGGAGATGGTGGTCCGGGTCGAGCCGGACGGGCAAGGGGTGACCGAGTCTGCGCTGATCACAGTGCCCGGTGGTCCCGACGATGGGGTCGTGGTCAGGGTCCCCGATGGGGGCGCGTTCACGAAGGCCAAGATCCTGCCGCCGCCACCGACCGCCCAGCCGTGGTTGGCGTCCACGAAGGACACGCCTTCGAGGAAGGCGCTCGTGCCCGAGGTCTGGGCGCTCCAGCTCGCCCCCCCGTCGGCGGTGACCAGGATCGTGCCGTCTGCCCCGACCGCCCAGCCGTGGTTGGCGTCCACGAAGGACACGCCTGCGAGGTCATTGCTCGTGCCCGAGGTCTGGGCGCTCCAGGTGCCGGCGGCGAACACCTGGGTAGCCACGCCGACGGTCACCGCGAGGACGCCAATGGTCGCAACCGCGAACCTCGACAGGATTCTTCACTCTCGCATGCGCTTTCCTCCATGTGGGTGAGTCGCTCCGCTCAGTCGCCACGCCGAGTGGTGACCGGCATCGGACGAATGGTTCCTCAGCAGCGCCGCGTCATCGGCGGCGACACGCGTGGCAGCGGTGACAGCCACGCCAGGCAGATAGAGCTGCGTCAGCGCGAACTGGCAGGTTGTGTCGAACGTTGACGACGCGCACGAACCCGAGCGCCGAGCCAGAGCAAGGCGATGCCGAGCGCGAAGATCGCGGGCTGGCCAACCCAGTAGTACCATGCCCGCTGGCCACCGTAGTTGGGCGCCGAGGTGTCGAACGCAAGGTCAAGTGTCTGGAGGACCAAGACGGTCAGCCAGACGGCGCCGAAGATGATCTGAGCGCGACGGCGGAAGCTGAGCCAGAAACCAAGCGGAAAGCCGATCAGGATCGAGGCTGCGAGGGTCATTGCAGTTCTCCCGTGGCCCAGAGCCGACGATATCGGCTCGTTCTGGCCCACGGACGGCACTCTGCTGGCTCCGCCGTCCCGTTCTCCACAGGCAGGAGTCATGAGTTTGCTGAGGGCGCTGTCCCGGGACAACAGGCAGTCAGGCACCAGACCGCGCGGCTGTCAGACTGTGGCCCACCATGATCAGACCGACGGGCCGCCAGGTGACCACACCCCTGGCATGGGCTGTCTGCGCAGTTGCTATCGGAGTGTCGGGGGCCGCGTTGTGGCTGCACGTTCTCAATGGCGGCATGGACGCCAAGGGCGTCACGGATGGGTGGGCTGTTCGCGTACTGGTGGCTCCCTTGCCTGCCGTGATTGGTGCTCTCATCGCGTCCCGACGGCCACGCAACCCGGTGGGATGGCTGCTGCTGGCCGGCGTCACCAGCGAGAGCCTCGCCGGGCTGCTCGCCGAGTACGCGCTCTACGGTCGGACAACTGCACCCGGTTCCCTGCCCGGCACCGCGGCGGCGATCTGGCTGAGCACCTTCATCTGGGCGCCTGCCATCGCTGCCTTCGTGCTGATGGTGCTGCTCTTCCCCGACGGCCGGCTTCCGTCTCCCGCGCTGCGCTGGCGCATCGTCGCGGGTGCTGCGGTCGGAGCATCCGCGGCGCTCCTGGTCTCGACCGCCCTCGCCCCGTACCCGGAGGCGGCGGCACGCCCCGCCGGCTTCGCCGGCCTGGAGAATCCACTCTCCGGTGTCGGAACCGGGCTGTCCGATCCGACCGGCGCCCTGGGAGGCGTGTTGTTGCTTGCCGCCGCGAGCGGCGTCGTCTGGGCCATCGTCCTCCGCTTCCGGCGCAGCCGGGGTGTCGAGCGTGAGCAGGTTGCGTGGGTCCTCTACGCGGCTTGGATCCCGCTCGCACTGCTCGCCGCCCACCTCCTGCCGGTGCAACTGCCCGAGATCGTGGGTCCTATTGCCGTATCCGCCTTCAGTGTTGCGATTGCGATCGCCATCCTCCGCCATCGACTCCTCGACATCCACGTCGTGGTCAGTCGAACCCTTGTCCTCGTCGTTCTCATCGTGGGCCTTGCTGCTCTGTATGCCGGGGTGGTGCAGGAGACGTCGATCGTGCTGAGCGGCCGCCTCGGAGCCGCACCCCCCGTGCTGGCAACCGCGGTGGTGGCGATTGCCTTCGCGCCGTTGTATCACGTTCTGCAGCGCGCTACCAACCGCTTCCTGTTCGGCGACCGCGGCAACGCCGGGGCGGTGATGGAGCGGGTCGGCCGCTCCATTCAGGATCCTGACATCGTTCACGACGTGCTCCCCGCCCTGTCGACGACGCTGGTTGCGGCCCTGAAGCTTCAGGGAGCGCGTATCGAGCTCACATCCGAACCGCCGTCGACGTCTCCAACCGAATTGGACTCCCTCGCGATACCTCTGGTGGTCCAAGGCGCGCATGTCGGGCGCGTGGTCATCATCCCACGCGAGGGTGAGCGGCTTCGGTCAGCGGATCGTCAGCTCCTCAGCGCCTTGTCACCGCATCTGGCGATCGTCGTTCGCGCCGTCCAGCTTGGGGAGGACCTGCAGCGTTCTCGCGAGCTTCTCGTCACCACTCGCGAGGACGAGCGTCGGCGCATCCGTCGCGACCTTCACGACGGCCTCGGTCCGACCCTCGCCAGCGTGGCGATGCAGGTCGAGGCTGCACTCGCGTTGGTGACCAACGATCCGGCAAGTGCGGCCAGGCAGCTGGCACAGACTCACTCGCAAGTGGAGTCCGCGATCGCCGACATCAGACGCTTGGTTGAGGGATTGCGACCACCGGCACTCGACGAGCTCGGGCTCCTGACCGCCATTCGCCACCAGGTAACCGCGCTGTCAGACCGCTCGACGGACGCATGCTCAACCCTCGATATCGTGGTGGAAGCGTCGGGGGAGCTGAGTGGCCTTCCCGCTGCGGTGGAAGTTGCCGCCTACCGGATCGCGGCCGAGGCGGTCACCAACGTCGTGCGCCATGCCGACGCAACTCGCTGCACCGTTCGACTGGAACGTGGCGACTCCCTGCAGATTGAGGTTGCTGACGATGGGCGAGGGATGGGGCAGCACGGCCACGATCAGACAGGGGTGGGGATACTGTCGATGGGGGAGCGTGTGGCGGAGCTGGGCGGGACACTGCGAGTCGAGTCGGTCGAGCCAGGTGGGACGACCGTCACGGCGGTGCTGCCTCTTGGAGCAGGGAGAGGGTGACGATGATCAGGGTCTTAATCGCCGACGACCACCCCGTCTTTCTCGACGGTCTGCGCGCATTGCTGTCCACAGCGGATGACATCGAAATCATTGGTGAAGTCGCGACGGGGACGCGAGTCGTGGAGGCATGTGCCGAACTGCAGCCGGACGTGGTCATCATGGACCTCCAGATGCCCGAGCTCAACGGCATCGACGCAACACGTCGCATCGCCGCTGCAACTCCCGGGGTTGGAGTGCTGGTCCTCACGATGTTCGAGGATGATGAATCTGTCTTCGCCGCCATGCGCGCAGGGGCGCGAGGCTACCTGCTGAAAGGAGCACGACAGGCAGAGATCGTCCGCGCCGTCCACGCGGTCGCTGGCGGTGAGTCGATCTTCGGTCCCTCGGTCGCCCAACGCATCATTGCCTTCTTCACAACGGCCAGACCTGCGGGGGTCCCAGGCGCCTTTCCCGAGCTGACTGAACGGGAGCGCGCGGTGCTCGAACTGTTGGCGCAGGGGGAGACCAATCAGATGATCGCGCAACGCCTCTTTTTGAGCCCGAAGACGGTGCGCAACTACGTGAGCAACGTGTTTGGCAAGCTGCAGGTGGCAGACCGCGCCCAAGCGGTGGTACGGGCCCGTCGTGCTGGCTTTGGTGCGCGCGAATCCTAGCTTCCGCGACCTGCATGTCGGTGCTGGGTTAGATGGCGCTCGCGCCGGGTCGGACTGACAGCGGGAGAGAGGCTCGAACTCGCGACATGAACATCCCGGGAAAGTTGGGGACTGTGGGCCCATTTTCCCGGGACGTCGCTGCGCGCATTATGGCGACGTTACGGTCTCCAGCACTCCATCTGCCACGGCATCGGCAGCCTCGATGAGCGATTTCATCGATCGGGCCAACACGATCTGTCGCAACGTGAGTTCCTCGGCCGCCGCACTGCCGACCCCCAACACATCCACCGGATCGCTGATCAGCCCCGAGGCCAGCGATCTTCCCGCGATCGCGAACTACTTCCCCACAGTTCTGAACGTCCTCCAGTCGCTCGATTCGCAGCTCCATGCTCTCGGCACACCTCCCTCGATGCAGGTGTTGTGGGCACAGGCCCTCGCCGCATACGAAACGCTCTTGTCCGACGCCGAGGCCGCGCAGACGGCAGCGCAATCTCGCGATCTCACCGCGTATGACCATTTCTTTGTGGATGTGCGCCGCCTGCCTCAGGGCGATTTGCCGATCGTCCACATTGAAGGTCGCGGAGTTGGCGGATGCAGGGATCGTCACCGACCCGAGCATGCGAGTTTGCTGACGATGTCCTGCTGGTGCGTCCGCACGGATTTGGCCCCGGCCCTCGTTCAACTGGAACCCACTGCCAGGTTTGGGAGCTCCCTCATTCCGTCGGCGACGCCCCGAGGGAATAGATCGCACGACACCCCAGCGTGCAATTAACACACCACAAGGGAAGAGGCGCGGTGACGCAGGATTGGCCCCAGTCGCCGCCCCGCTCGGAGTGGCCTGATGGGACGCTAAGGCATCAAGGGTGGCGCTGGCTCAGATGGTGTGGGAGGAGCTTGAGATCGCCCCGTAACCCCACGCCGTAGTTGATTCCGTTGGGATCTCCGCGTACTCAGGAGTATGGCAATGCGATTGACCCGATACCTGGCAGCTGCGTGTCTTGCTGGCGTGCTCCCCGTCGTGACGGCCTCGGCCTCGGCCTCAGCCCCGGCGAAGGGCCTCATCGATCCGATCCCGGCGCCGATCCGGGAAGGGACGATCCATGTGGCCCTCCGAACCATCGCCGATGGGATGGTCTCGCCGGTCGCGGGAACCTTCGCTCCGGGAATTGCGGATCGCCTTTTTGTGGTCGACCAGATCGGAAAAATCTGGTCGGTCGATATCGGCAGACATCCCGGCCGCAAGACACTCGTCGCCGACCTCACCGGGTTGGTGGTCAAGCTCGGCGACATCATCCCGGGAAACAAGTACGACGAGCGGGGTCTCCTCGGGCTCGCCTTCAGTCCCGACTACCAGCAGAATGGTCTGCTCTACACGTATCTGACCGAGCCGTGGCGCAAGGCCGCCGACTTCAGCACCCAACCAGGGGTGCAGCGCAACTGCGACGCCTGGCTGCCGCTGCAGCCCCGTCCGTGCCAGAACGTCGTTCTCGAATGGCGAGTCCGGAATCCGAGCGACCCCAATCCCACCATCGTCATGTCCAGCCAACGCGAGCTGCTTCGTATCGACAAGCCCGAGTACAACCACAACGGCGGTGCGCTCGCGTTCGGTCCGGACGGACTGCTTTACATCTCCGTTGGCGACGGGGGCTTCGGCGACGATCAGGGCCCCGGGCATGTGCCCGGCGGCAACGCTCAGAGCCTGGCGCCCGGCAACGTCCTCGGCAAGATACTGCGGATCGACCCCCGCGGCCACAACTCTGCCAACCATCAGTACGGCATCCCTGCGGACAATCCCTTCGTCGGCAAGCCGGGGGCGGACGAGATCTTTGCCTACGGCTTCCGCAACCCCTACCGCATGTCCTTCGACCAGAACACGGGGCAGCTCTGGGTTGGCGACGTGGGTCAGAACGACATCGAGGAAGTTGACATCGTTCAGGCCGGCGGCAACTACGGCTGGCACGAGAAGGAGGGGACGTTCTTGTTCAGTCCGGGCGCGCCGCTGAACCCCGTTGACGGCGTCGTCACCGCCAACAGTCCCGGTCTACCGAAGGGCCTCATCGACCCGGTCGCCGAGTACGACCATAAGGCTCCGCACGGTTCTATTGAACAGGGAGAGGCCGTCATCGGCGGATACGTGTATCGGGGCTCACGGATCTCGGCTCTGGCCGGTAAATACGTCTTCGGCGACTACTCTCGCATCTTCGCGAAGCCCGATGGCCGGCTCTTCTACATGTGCGGCTCACCCGACGTCACCCATCGCGTATGCAACCTGGTCGAGCATCCCGGTATCGCGATCTTCGGCTTCGCTCGCGATGCCAACGGCGAACTCTATGTCCTGGGAAACCAGACCGGCGTGGTCTCGGGGACTACCGGCGTTGTCGAGATGATCACCGCCGGCTGACCTTGAGCGCGACAGGCACCGCGCTCCGGTCAGACAGCACGCTCCGAGTGGCATTGACGTCGCTGGCATCCAGCCGCAGTTCGCGACCAGCGCGAATCCACCGAAGCCGGAACCGAAGTTCTCGATCCCTTCTGACCGCCCAACCACGTCGGGTCTGATGCTGAACACCAAGCTCGGTGGGCTGCCATAAGGCTCCCACGGAATTGCAAATCGACATTCGTCTCGAACACGGCGCCGATTAGTCTCACGGGTCCGTGGGCGACGCAGCCAACCACTCGCTGCCGGAGCCGGCGTCGCGCACTTGTCCTCGCCGCTGTCCTTTGGATCCATCAGCCTCGGCGCGGCAGCGCGGGCTCCGCTGAAAGCCGGGCTCAAATCACATCACAGTTCAATGGGCGCGGAAGACGATGGTGGCGCACCCCAGCGTGCAATTTTATTCCTTGAGCCGACGAGGGCTAAGCAACCCCGGAGAAGACCCTAACGCGTCACGCCAAGCGAGACCGGATCAGGCCGACCGGACATGGCTGGCTCGCGGGCCCTTGTCGCTGCTCTCGACCTCGAAGCTCACCTGCTGATTCGTCAACTCCGTCTCGGAGTCGCTCCACGTCGTCTTTCTCGCCGCGGTGCCGATCCTGATCGTGGCGTTCCTGCTGACGCTGCTGCTCCGAGAGATTCCACTTCGCACCCGGGCGCATGGCATTCCTGCCGCCGAAGAAGCGCCCGCGGTCGACATCGAGACAGATTTCGGCGGCCCGATCCCTGTAGAGGTGGGGCAGCCGGAGCCTGCCGTCGGGCCATACCGTCGTGTTATGGACACCGCATCGCCGGCATCTCAAGATCGCATCGACGCAGCCGGCCTAACCAAGCCGGTCGGCGAGCTGCGACGAGTGCGCTGTCACCGTGATCCGTGTCTCCCGCGACCCCCGCGGGTGCGAAGGTCATTGGTCACTCCCCAGCGTCGCCGAGCGCATGGGGATCAGCCACGACCGGATCCCGGTCCTACGCTCTGCTTCATCGAGGTGTACCGGAGCCGGCGTTCGGAGTAGTCGCGGGTCCCTGGCCCAAACCCTGAGGCATCGCGTCGGAACTACTCTCCAACTACGGACATAGGCGAGTGAGGACCTTCGACCCTCGCGCCGCCCTTCCTCCAGGAGCAGGATACGCCTGAGTCAGCAGAAGGCTTGAAACATCCGCGTGGGAGGCCACGCTATGACTGTTGCAACGCGTGCGCGAAAGCGAGTTGTCGCCGCGATCGATGGCGCGGACTTGTCGGCTCGCGTGCTCGCTTCGGCCGCGGCGGCCGCGCCGATGTTCGATGCGAGCGTCGAGGCCGTGCATGTGTTCGAGACCGCTCGTGCGGCGGCGCGCGCCCGACACGTGGCTGCGGCCGCCGGTGTCAGGCTGGACGTGATCACCGGACCCGTACTGGCGAGGTTGACAGCGCATGTCATGTCCCGCGATGTCGCCGTGGTTGTGGTCGGCGCATCGACCGGGCCCCGCCCGGATCAGCCGCTGGGGCGGCACGCTTTGGCCCTCATCACGGCCGCCCAGCGGCCGATGATCGTCGTACCAGTCGATGCGGTGGTTCCTATAGCGCTGCACCGCATGCTCGTTCCCCTCGACGCCTCGCCCATGACGCGGGAAGCGCTACACGATGCGGTTGAGCTAGCCCGGGCCGTGGACGTCGAACTCATCGCGCTGCACGTGCACTCGTATCATGCTCTCCCAATGTTCACTGATCAGCCGCAGCACGAGGTGCCGGCATGGTCGGATGAGTTCCTTCGCAGGTACTGGCCCGGACCGACGCCATTCCCGACGTTGCAGCATCGAGTGGGTGTACCCGCCGACGAGATCATCAGGACGGTCGAGGAAACTGGAGCGGATCTGCTGGTGCTGGCCTGGAGTCAAAACCTGTCGCCGGGACGCTCGCGGGTCGTTGGGCGAGCTCTGCGAGAGTCAAGAACCCCCGTTCTGCTCTTGCCTTCCCGGCGCCAGCCTACGGCCGTCGATGACGTCGAACTCTCCGGGCTCGCCCAGCCCGAGGGCGCCGCAGCCGGCGTCGAGGTTGGGTTCGTCAAGCGGTAGCACCGCGAGCGTGGTCAGTCAAAAGGTGGAGACGCAGCAAGCCATCTCCGGTCATCGACGCGTCGCGCAACCGCCGGCCGGCCTGGCGACGCTCTCATCTCGAGGCCTAAAGGCAGGTGCACCATTGTCGGCGCGCCAGCTTCGACCTCGAGCCGGTCGCGGAGGACGGTGATCGTCAATGGGTTGCCGCGGACCTGTAGCGGGAGCCTGAACGTTGACCAGTGCGAAGGCACATGCGGGTCCAGGGCGACACCATCGGCAGTCAATCTCAGGCCTGCGAAACCGAAGGCGAGCGCCTGCCACAGGCTCCCCATTGCGGCGAGATGCAGTCCACTGGCGGTCGTGCCGGTGACGTCATCGAGATCCAGGCGACTGACGAGTCGCAAGAGCTCTACGGCGTCATTAGGGCGACCCAGACGAGCCAGCAGTCCGGCATGAATTCCGGGCGACAGAGAGCTGCCGTGGGCGGTCCGCGGTTCGTAGTACGCGAAGTTGGCTGCGAGAGAGTCGGGCGCGACCTCATCCGGGACCATGTGGTGCAGCATCAGGACGTCAGCCTGCTTGACGATCTGCGATCGCTTCACAACCTCGTGGCCGACCAGCAGATCTGCCGCTACGGGGCGGTGGGGGACAGCCTGCGCCAAATCGAACGGCGCGAGGGCATAGAAACCGGCGAACTGCTCGTAGAGCTGCGTGGCCGGGTCGTACCCGTCGACCATGTTCGCGACAAGCGAGCGCCAGCTACCAAGTTCGAGATCGTCGATGTGTACATGACCTTGCTCGTGCAACTGCAGCGCGCGGCGGAGATTCCAGCGCGCCATCACGTTGGTGAAGGCGTTGTCGTCGACGATCTCGTGGTACTCGTCAGGCCCGATGACGGCATCGATGTGGACCCGCCCGGTGTCGTCGCGCCGACAGCGTGAGGCCCAGTATCGCGCTGTCTCGACGAGGAGCTCGCCGCCCGGACCGGCCATGAATTCGGTGTCTCCGGTCCAGTCAGCGTAGAGGCAGGCGGCCCAGGCGACGTCAGCGACTATGTGCTCCTCGTATGTGCCGGTGTGAATGATCACCTCACGCCCCGTTTGGTCGCGCATCCTCGCCGGAGTCACGTCCTCTCCAGTGGCGGCGGACTCCCATGGGAATCGCGCCCCAGCTTTCCCGAAGGCTGCCGCTCGGGCACGTGCCGCGGGTAGGCGCCTGATTCGGTATTCGAGCATGGCGCGGGCGGCAGGGGGATGGGTGAGTGCAAGAAACGGAAGAACGAACACATCCGCATCCCAGAAGACGTGACCGCGGTACGCCTCCCCGGTCAAACCCCGGGCGCCCACGAACGCCTCTGCATCATCAGGTGCCTGACTCATCAGATGGAAGAGCGCGAAGCGGAGGGCGCGCTGCAGTTCGTCGTCGCCGCTGATGACGACATCCGCCTGATCCCACCGCGCCGCCCAGGCACTACGGTGCTCACGCACTAACGCATCGACATCATCTGCCTCATGGGGCGCAGAATCCTCTCCCTCGTCGTCGCGCCGGTAGCGCGCCACAAGATCGACGCGCGGTCCCGCCGGTGAGGCGTAAATCTGAGTCGTTGCCGACACCGTTACTGACCTGCCCTTGTCGCCGACCTGCTGGTGGTTGATGCCGTCGAGACTCCGGGCGCGATCGCTCTCTACCGCCGGACGCCGATACGAGACGACGGCCGGGTGCTCGAGGGGGTCGATCCCCTCGACAGCCAGCGCCACCACGCCGCGGCGATGGATGGCAGCCAGACCCACCGCTCTGACGCGTTCCTTAGCGCCGGCCACGTCTTGCCAGAGAATCCCTGACCGCAGGTCGAGCACTCGCCGCACCTCAGCGTCGCGCGGCAGCATCGTCGAGGTCTCCTGCCAGATCGGACAGGCGAGGAGATGAGATTCATCACGCTCCCCCTCGAAGGCGCCAGCGACGAACACAGTGGGTGTCACCGTGGGATGTCGCAAGCAGGGAGCCCCACCGCTGCCGACCGTTCCCGAGGCGAGAGTCAGCAGCACCTGATGCACGCGCTCCAGCTTGTGGTCAGCGCCTGTCACGGTGATAGACCAGAGGGGATCGACGTCGATCCTGGGCAGCTCGCGCTTCTCATGGCGGACTGTTTGATCCTCAAGAAAGGTGAGAAACGCGGCAGGGCCGCCGCCGATGTGCGCCACGTCAGGCGGGACGCCCTCGGGTTCCACACCGACGGATAGGGCAGTTGCTCGCTGCGCTTCCGGGACGATCATGTAGTGATCGCTCCCGCGTGCTCCGCCAAGCGGTCCCATCTCGTCACCAGCGATGACCACGAGCGCCGGTCCGATGCCACATCCCCACCACGTTTCCATTAGCCAGTGGAGTGACTCGGACTTGTCGGTCACGCCGATCTCTACGAATTTGCCGTCGGTTGTGACGCGCGGATCCTCGAGGCCGGCCGTACGCGCTTCGCGGGTGGCCAGTTCGACCACCGCTGCAAGAGATCCGAGGCCCCGTGAGCGGAGTCGCTCACCGACTGCATCGACGAGTTCGGCGATCCGCGCCTTGGGTGGATCCTCCCAGCCGGGCATGGAGATCAGGTCCAGCTTGCGGCGGTTGAAGCGACGCGTGATCGGTGGCAGGGTCAGGCCTCGCGCCCGTAATGCGGCGGCGCATCGCTGGGCCCCCAGGTCGAGCGCGGCCTCCTCGGCGGCGGACGCCTCTCGCCGGTGTATGAGATGGACTCCATCCGAATCGGCCTGATAGATCTCGGATCCACGATTCACGCAGAGGTACAGGTTTCCAGGTCCCGTCGGTCGGGCTTGCAGTTGGCCATCGATATTCTCGACATGGGTGCCGCTGATGACCCCAACGTGCACCCCGAGGCTGGTGAGCCGCTCGATCTGCACGCGAATCGATGAAGCGTCGACACGGCGATCGAAGACTGCGGTGCCATCCCAGTCGAAAGCGATGGCCTCGAAGCGCCGTTTCAACGGTTCAGGCCACACCTGTGGGTGAGCGGCGTGCACCGGGAGGTTCCTGCTGCTGGTCACAGCACCATCCTGAGGCGCAGCGATCCCGTTTGGGGCGATTTCAGCTGGGTCTGGCGGCAAATGGTCCGGTTGAACGACCTGCACCGTTAGGGCAACGCCGAGGACCATTGTCACAGTGATTCTCATACGAAAGCCTCTGGCGAGAACGGATAGGTGGTCGCATCGTTAGAGGTTGGGAACCCATGGATAGCAGCCACCGGCCATTGCACATCGCGCTCATCGCTCCGCCCTGGTATCCGATGCCGCCACGTGGCTACGGCGGCGTGGAGCTAGTCGTGACCCTGCTGGCCCGGGAGATGCGTCGATTAGGGCATCGGGTGACTCTGTTCGGTGCGGAGGGATCCGAGGGCGGCACCATCATGTGCGCCCCCGAAGGGCTGGATGCCCACCTCGGCCAAGCGACGCAGGTGTTGCACGAGATGACCTATCTCGCGCGGATCGAGCGCATGTTGCACCTGCTTGGGCCGTTCGAGGTTATCAGCGACCACGCGGGCTTCGGCGCTGCGCTTATGACCAGCCTATTGGGCACAACGGCCCCGGTGCTGCATACGGTTCACGGTCCGATCGGAGTGAGTGAGCTCGAGTTCTACGATTCGCTGCCCGCCAATGGGACTCTCATCGCCATCAGCGGCAGTCAGCGCCGCCAGGCACCGCGTCTCGCATGGGCCGGAGTGGTGCACAATGCTGTCGACGTCAACGAGCTTTGCGTGGCTCCGGCTGATCGCGATCCGCGGTACCTGCTGTGCCTAGCGCGCATCTGTGAGGAGAAGGGTCAGGACGTCGCCATCGAAGTGGCTCGACGTTGCGGTCTTCACCTCATCCTCGCGGGCAAGATTGAGCAGACGCCTGCTTCGCGCGCGTTTTTCCGTCACCGGGTTGAGCCGTTCATCGACGGTGCGCATGTTCAGTACCTCCCCAATGTCACCGGAGCCGTGAAAGCGCGCTTGATCGCCGGCGCCACGGCGATGCTTGCGCCGATTAGTTGGCCGGAACCATTCGGCCTGTCCATCGTTGAGGCGATGGTCAGCGGCACGCCGGCAGTGTCTTTCCGGCAGGGCTCTGCACCCGAGTTGATCGAGCCTGGGATCACCGGATTCGTTGTGGATGACATCCGAGAGATGGTTGATGCCGTAGGGGAGTCGTACGAGGTTGACCCCTTCGACTGCGCTCGCGTCGCGCGCGAGCGATTCAGCCCGCAAGTGATGGCAGGATCGTATCTGCGCTTGTGTAGATGGGCTCTGGCTGGCGCTCCGGACAGGCCGACCACGGTTGAAGCATTCGAGCGCTTGAGTGCCTAGGAGCGGGTTCGGGAACTGCACAGCTGTGCTCTCCTTACGGTGAGTCGAGGGAGATGACGTACCAGCACGGCGAACGATTCGGGGTCACCCGCGAGCGCATTCGTCAGATCGAGAGCAGGGCGCTTCGTCAGCTGCGCCAACCATCGCGCAGCAAGAGATTGATCGACTTGCTCGAGTAGCCGGCGTGGCGTTGTCGGGTGAGAGCCCGGTAGCGCACCCCAGCGTGCAATTAGCGGCACCAGAGCTATGGAGTGCTCAAGCGCGTCGATGGCGCTGAACTTGTTACGTCTCTGAGGACAAGCGACTAGCGCGCTTCGACGACGAGGCGGATGCCCGTATCCGCTCCTCCCCGTCGATCGATATGGTGATGAAGGAGGGGATGCACACGAGGTCGAGTCCGCGGGACGCCACATAGCCCGTGAGATGGCGATCGCCTTGATCGCTTGATTGATGGCCCCGGGGCCACTCGCTTGTACCTCCACCTTGTGCTGGCTGCGCACGACACCAGCAATCGCACCGGCGACTGCGCCTGGCTTGCTCGTTGCGGAGACCTTGAGGATTTCCAATCGGGATAAGGCCGTTTCCGGCCGTGCCTGGGGAGACGGTGTGCTGCGATGACCACACTATCGGGAGGATCGTGCCCTCGCGTGGCCCGGCCTGGCCGAGCTCGCGGTCAATGTCTCCCGCGAGCAGTTCGAGCGGCGGGGCGGTACCTGGTGAAGGGCGAGCACCCGGGGCGACGAGGCTACCATCGCCATTGCGCTGACTGGCTCGCGCGGCAGCGGCGGCGAGGTCCACGGCCGGTGACCTCCCCGCAGGGCCAGGACGAGGCGACCACATACCATCATCGACTTCGCGCCGCTCGCCGGTCATCCGTGGCTTTGAGTCGTCAGATAGCTACGCGGTGAAGTACTCCACCCGAATCGGTACACCTGCCACGAACGGGTTCGCCCACTCCGATCTCGAAGTTCCGAAGGGCCAGCAGTCGGTGACCACCATGGCGCGATTGCCGTCAAAGATGGCGATAACCAGCTGCAGAGAAGACAACTTCACTCCCGGCTTTCGCCACTTGATCCAAGTCTTCGTACCTGTGAGCAGACGCCCCACGGTGGCCGTCCACTCTTCCCTGTTGTGCCGGAAGGTGATCGAATAGACGCGCTCGCCCGACGGCGGGACAGGCACGCTACAGAAGGCAGCCAACTGAGCGTGGGCGCCGGCTGCATCCGGAAAGCCGGGAACGACGGGAACGAAGAATCAAACCGCTTGGTGTTGCGACGACCGGTTGAATCCGCCCCCACGGGGAAGACCCATCCGAAGGGAGCGCTGCATTCTCAAGCGCCGGCGCCTTTCGTTCGGGCTGACTCAGCGTTGACCGTCGACGTCTCCGTCGAGGAGCTCTCTGGCCACTACGCCCGTCATCCATTCGATCCATTCCTGTTCGGTCCAGCCCCAGCGTTGAGTCATCTCCTGGTAGGCCTCGACCCTTAGCAGCGCTCGGGCGATATCCAGGGAGCGCGAAGATCCGAGTTCGGGCCTGAGAGCGTCGAGCGCGCCGAGGCGGTCAATCAGAAACTGGAACCAGCGGTCGCGGCCGCGATCCCGCCGCTCGACCGAATCCGCATCCATCTGAAGGCTGGCTCCCAGCAGCACGACGAAGGCCGTGATCCGTTTGAGCACGACGGCGGTCGCCGTCACCCAGTTCGCGACCACGATTCGCGCGTCGTGTTCCTCCAGGAGCTGGCGGTGTTGCTGTTCGAGCCAATCGGCACCGTCCTCACCATCGCCGACGGCCCTGCTCTCGATCGCCGTCAGGAGTCCGCCCTTCGTATGGAATGTGAAGTAGACCGTCTGGACGGCGACGCGGGCCTCGTCGGCGACCGCCTGCATGGTCGTCGCCTCGTAGCCGTGCTGAGTGAAGAGTCGGTAGGCCGCATCGATGATCCGGGTACGTGTCTGCTCCGCCCGCTCGCGCTTACTCAGGCGCCGTTCGGCATTGACAGCTGCCATGACCGCAGTTTACTCTGATGCGACGCTAGAGGAACACTAGTGACACTCTTTTTGGAGGTGGGGTAGACGATGGCCTTGGCGAGATGAGAATCCTCTTTGCGAGCACAGCGGCCGACGGCCACTTCAACCCCATGACAGGGGTCGCCATCCATCTCCGCGACGCCGGCCACGATGTGCGCTGGTACACCGGTGCGTCCTATGAACACCGGCTGCAGGAGATGGGCATCCCGCTCCTCCCATTCAAGCGGGCGCGGGAGATCAACGGCGAGACGATGCCCAAGCTCTTCCCCGAGCGTGCGCGCTTGAAGGGTCCGGCCTTGATCCGCTTCGACTTCGAACAGGTATTCCTGAGCAACGTCGAAGCTTATTTCGAGGATGTGGTGGAGATCGACCGGGACTTCTGCTTTGACGTGCTGGTGGCGGACAGCGCCTGGATGGCGGCGCGGTTGGTCAGGGATGTCCTGGGCAAGCACGTGGTCGGGATCGGCGCGGGAACCGTCCTCGCGACATCGCCCGACGTACCCCCGAACTTCGCCGGCCTGAGGCCCGCGCGGACGCCGGCCGGCCGCTTGCTGCACAGAGGAATGGGCGCCGCGATGGACTGGATGGTCCTCGCCAATGGCCGGCGCCTCTACAACGCGGTGACGGCCAAGCATGGGCTCGAGCCGATCACCGGTTCGGTCTTCGATGAGTTCTACAGCTACCACCACGTGCTCTTTCACAACGGCGTGCCCGGCTTTGAGTACCCGCGCCGGCAGCAGCCGCCGAAAGTACGTTTCGTAGGGCTGCTCAGGCCTTACAAAGCCCGGTCCGCCGCCAGGCCGCCGCAGTTGGCTCGCGTCGCCCACGGGCGGCGGGTCGTTCTGATCTCACAGGGGACGATCGATAACCAGGATCCCGGCAAGCTCATCGTGCCCGCTCTGGAGGGACTGATTCCCTCAGGCGCCCTGCTCATCGTCGGGACCGGGCACAAGCACACAGAAGAACTCCGACGACGCTTTCCCCAGGAGAACGTTGTGATCGAGGACTACGTCGACTTCGACGCGGTTCTCGCGCGCGCTGATGTCTTCGTCTGCAACGGAGGCCACGGGAGCGTCCTCTTGAGTCTTTCAAAGGGCGTGCCAGTCGTCGGGGCGGGCACACGCGAGGGCAAGAACGACATCAATGCCCGCGTCGAGCACTTTGGCGTCGGTGTCAACCTCCGGACGGAGATGCCAACCCCGCCGCAGGTGGCGCGAGCCGTGGAGCGCATCCTTGCCGAGCCGTCCTTCAAACGCCGTGCGCAGGAGTTGAGCGACGAGCTAGCGCGATACCAGCCGCTCGAGATCATCGATGAGTACTTCGCCGGCGTTCCCGAGTTGCGCCAGGCGGTGTGAGATGGCCAGCGCCCAAGCCTTCATGACCTACTGGATGCTGCGGTTACTCGTCAAGCCGCAGATCGCTCGACGGTGGGGCAGTCAGCAGGCAGTCGAGACGTCGCTCGCGCAATGCCGCGATCTGAGTCTGCGTTTGACCGGCGAGCCATGCCCCGACATCCCTCGCGAACAGGAACGGTGAGGGATCACCGACCTCGGCGATCGCTCCGCAGAGCGTCACCGGGCCGGTGACCTGCAACTTCACGATCCGGTGAGCGGGCGGTGCCTTTGTGACGGCATCCAGAAACGCAGGCCAGGCGTACGGTACGCGCCGATCTCGATCTGGGCTCCAGCCGCATCGGCCCGGTTCCACGCCCACCCACTCGACGATCATGTCGCCGTCCAGTCGTGGAAGTTGCGGGCAGAAGGGTACGTCGTATGACCGCATCACGTGGCGAACGGCGGCTACGGGATCCGTGTGAGGGAGTGACCCGCCCCCGTTGTCGCAAAGTGCGGGAGCCGGTCCAACATATCGCCCACTTATTGAACGCCGACCCTTCGACTAGCGCCCGGTGCGCTCGGCTCGACATTGACGGGCCGCCTCCACCAGGTGCTCGAGCGCCGGCGTCACCTGTTCCCACCTTCGTGTCTTGAGACCGCAATCCGGATTGACCCACAGCTGTTCACGCGGAATGCGTTGCTCCGCCTGCCGAATCAGGAGGACGATCTCATCCACCGAGGGAACTCTCGGGGAGTGGATGTCGTACACACCCGGACCGATGCTGTTCGGATACCGAAAGTCCTGGAAAGCGTCGAGCAACTCCATCTGCGACCGCGAGGCTTCGATGGAGATAACGTCGGCGTCAAGACGCGCAATGTGCTCCAGAATCTCGTTGAACTCCGAGTAGCACATGTGGGTGTGCAGTTGCGTGATGTCGGCGACGCCATTGGCTGCCAGACGAAAGCAGTCGATTGCCCAGCGAAGGTACGTATCCTGCTCAGCGACACGAAGTGGGAGGCCTTCGCGCAAGGCCGGTTCGTCAATCTGGATAACCTTGGCGCCCGCCCGCTCCAGGTCGAGCGTCTCGCTTCGAACCGCAAGGGCAATCTGCTGGCAGGTGACCGCTCGCGGCTGGTCGTCGCGCACGAAGGACCACTGGAGGATGGTGACAGGTCCAGTCAGCATGCCCTTCATCGGCTTCGACGTGCACCCCTGAGCATGCTCCCACCAGCGTACCGTCATCGCCGTCGGACGTTCGACATCGCCATACAGGATGGGAGGCTTCACGCAGCGCGAGCCGTAGGACTGTACCCAACCGTAAGCGGAAACCACGAATCCACTCAAATGCTCGGCGAAGTACTCGACCATGTCGTTGCGTTCGGCCTCGCCGTGGACCAGAACATCCAATCCCATCTCTTCCTGGCGATGAACCACCGTGGCGATCTCGTCGCGGAGAAAGGCTTCGTAGCCCTGCTCGTCGAGCTCGCCCCGGCGCGCGCGCTGACGTGCGTCGCGGATCTCCGGGGTCTGCGGAAACGATCCGATGGTCGTTGTCGGTAGTTCCGGGAGTTCCAGAACCTTGGCCTGCTCATTCGCGCGATGCGTGTAGTCGGAGCGCCGTATCAGGTGGTCGGGTGCGACTGCATCCAACTCGCGAGCGACACGAGCGCTGTGCACCAGACGTGATTGTTCTCGTGCGAGTATCGCCTCACGGTTTGTCGCAAGCAACTGAATTCTTGCGGACGCGTCCATCCCGAGAGCGCGTTTGAGGAGATCGAGCTCGCTGAGCTTCTCGGCACCGAAGGCGAGCCAGGCCCGAACCTGCGAGTTGATCCCGACTTCTCGGTCGAGGCTGTAGGGAACGTGCAGCAGCGAACAGGAGGGAGCCAGCCGCACCCGGGACTCCCCGAGATGTTCGATCACCGGCTCGACCTCGGCCAGGACGGCATCAAGGTCGGTGATCCACACGTTGCGGCCATCGACGACACCCAATGACAACCGTGCGTTCGGTTGCAGTGCCGCCACCGCCGGTTGCAGCTGTGCCGGATCCCTGACCAGATCGAGGTGGAATTCTGCTGCGGGCAGTGCCAGCACCCGATCGAGCCACCTGCCGAGGCCACCAAAGTAGGTTGTCAGAACCAGGTCAAGAGAGGAACTTGCCGCCATTCGCACCCAGGACCGTTCGACTTCACTGATCTCAAAGTCGGTGAGATCATGGACCAAACAGGGTTCGTCAATCTGTACCTCTTTCGCTCCAGCGCGCGATAGCTCCGACAGGAGCTCCGCATAGACGGGGAGCAACTGGTCGAGGAGCGCCAACGGCTCATGATGACCCTCATGGATCTTCGCGAGTAGCAGAAACGACAGCGGACCAAGCACGACTGGTCGCGTTTTGATCCCCAAGTCGAGCGCCTCACGGAATTCCCCGATCGGCTTCCTGGCGTCCAGCCGAAAGCGCGTGTCGCCTCTGAGTTCTGGGACCAAGTAGTGATAGTTGGTGTCCAACCACTTGGTCATTTCCAGCGGCGGCGCCGATGCAGTTCCTCGCGCCATCGCGAAGTATCGGCTGGCGTCAACAGCCTCGCCATTGGTGGCGAAGCGCTTTGGGATTGCCCCAACCATGACCGCGGTGTCGAGGACATGGTCGTACAGCGAGAAATCGTTGGAGGGCAGAATGTCGATGCCTGCGGTGGCTGCACCTGTCAGGTTGCTCCGCCGAATCGACCTTGCCACGCCCTCAAGATCCGAGGCACTGAGCTTGCCGGCCCAGTGCTGCTCGAGGGCACGCTTGAGCTCACGGTCGGCACCGATGCGGGCAAATCCAAGGACAGCGGTTTGAATCACAGCTTGCACTCTAGAAGGTCTCGTCGAACGAGACGGCTCCGCCGACAGCCACCTGATACGCCGAGACTCGACGCTCGAAGAAGTTCGCCAACTCCTGGACGTCCTGCAGCTCCATGAAGCCGAAGGGCCGAACATCCCTCGGTGCAACATCAGTTCCGTGGCGACGGTACGCTCAGGAGTCTCGGAAGCGCCAGGTGGCGATGATCGCGATGATGGCCGCAGACAACGAGACCAGAAATGCGACGCCCCCGAAGATGTGGCGCTCCATACTCGGACCGTTCAGCAGATTGTCCAGGTCGTGGGGCACCGAGCCCGCAAAGCCCACGACGAGCAGAGCCGCAGCCACACCGCACACCAAACGTCGACCCGTGGCAGCAAGAGCAATGCCGAGCAGCGCGCTAAGCGCCATGATCACCGGCACGGGGCGAGCGATCTGCTCGCCGCTCTGCAAACTGCGCACGACCAGATACGCGAGCGCCGCGCTGTTGGCGAAGAGCAGTGCCACGGCGGCGCGGGCCCAGCCGTTGAGACGAGGGCGGTCAGGTGTGCGAACGGCGGGGATCGAGGACATGGCGGACTCCCTTGGCATGCCGGTCGGGCTCCATGTGCCCTGCGGAACCAGCACCCCTCAGGCTAGGCGCCCCCAGAGCAGGCGTCGTCCGAAGCAACCCGGAATTCCGCCTCAGGAATTTCCTGATGTCTCCGTGCTTTGGAGATAGGCGAGCACGGCGAGCACGCGACGGTGGTCGTCGGCGCTGTCAAAGAGACCGAGCTTGCCGAAGACGTTGGCGACGTGCGTCTCTACCGTCTTGACACCGACGTGAAGTCGTGCGGACATCGCCTGGTTGGTACGGCCCTCGGCCATCAATGCCAGCACCTCGAGCTCGCGCGATGTCAGTGACGAAAGCTGGCTCTGGTGCTGGGCACGGCCGAGCAGGCGAGCCACAATCTCAGGGTCTACGGCGCTCCCTCCGCGCGCAACGCGCCGTACCGCCTCAACGAACTCGTCGATATCAACGACACGATCCTTGAGGAGGTAGCCCATCCCTTCAGGGCGATCGTGGAAGAGCTCGCCCAGTCGCGCCACCTCGACGTGCTGGCTGAGTAGCAGGACACCGACGGAGGGATGCTCGCGTCGGATCCGCTGCGCGGCGCGCACGCCTTCATCCGTCTGCGTCGGTGGCATACGCACATCGAGGATGACGAGGTCGGGGCTGTCACGCGCGAGAGCAAAGTGCAGCTCGTCGGCGGTGCCAACCGCAGCGATGACCTCCATCCCCTCGCCGGTGAGCAATCGCACCAAACCCTCGCGGAGGAGCACCGAGTCGTCGGCAATCATCACTCGCATGGAAACTCCGCAGTCATGATGGTGCCGCGCCCGACGGGGCTCTCGAGGGAGAGGCGCCCTTGGTGGGCTTCGACACGGTCGACAAGACCGCGGATGCCCGTGCCCGCGTCGATGTCGGCGCCACCGATGCCGTCGTCCGCTATCCGCACGATGAACAGGCAGTCGCGGTGAGAGATGTCGATAGTAATGTCCGTGGCCGATGCATGTTTGACCGCGTTGACGACGGCCTCGCTGACCACGAAGTACGCCGCCACCTCGATCCCCGACGGGGCGCGTTCACTGGTGTCGGCGTTCACCGTCACGTGCAGCGCGGCGCGGCTGGCAAGCTCCTCCAGCGCCGCCACAAGGCCGGCGTCAGTCAGCGCGGCCGGAACCAGCCCATGCGCGAGGCGTCGCAGTTCGTCGACCGCCACCTGCAGTTCCCGCTCCGCGTGATCGATGGTTCGGGCAAGCACGGGGTCGGCGCCTCGGCCGGCACCGCGCTGCGCCATGCGCAATTCCAGACGCAGGGCCACCAGCCGCTGCTGCGCGCCATCATGGAGGTCGCGCTCCAGACGGCGGCGTTCGGCGTCACCCGCCGCCACGATGCGCGCCCGTGATGCGCGGGCCTCGGCGAGATGTCGCATCACCTGGGCTCGCAGCCGGCCATGGTCGAAGGCGAGCGGTGAGGCCCGCACCGTTGCCGCAACCGCGTCGCTGCCGCCCTCGGGACTCGCGGGGCGGTGAATGATGGCGCCGAGCTCCTCGCCGCGGCGCTCGATCCGTGTCACGACGCGGTCCGACGAGTCGGAAAGACTGACATCGTCTCCGGCTTCATCGACGTAGCCGCCGTACTCGGGGAGCCAGAAGGCCACCTGCGCAGTGGTATCGCCGATGGCTGCGGCGAGAGTCGCGCGCAGGGCTCCTGGTTGCGGCTCGCGGTCGCGCAGGCTTTCGACGTACATCTGCAGGATCCGGGTGGCGTGGTAGCTGCGGCGCTGGAAACGCCGGTCCGCCGCGGTCTGTAGGCGCCTGCGCAGCGGCTGGAAGAATATGACGACCGTCAGGGTGGCGCCGGCGGTGACGAGGTTCGAGCCGCCACCCACCACGCCGCCGATCTCGCCGAAGAGCACCGCGGCGAGCACAAAGACCAGACCCAGGACGATGGACAGCGTCACATACGCGACCGACCGGCTGATGATGCGGTCGAGCTCGAAAAGTCGGTAGCGGCGGATGGCGATGGTGATGCCGACGTATGCGGATATCGGTGAGACCATGGCGAGGATCCCCCCGGGGATGCCAGGCGTCACGTGGCCGGCGATGACCAGCAGCACTGTTGGCACCATCCCGAAGGCGATCCACTTCACCTGCTGACGGACGACGCCGCGCGAGCTGCGAAAGCGCATCAGCAGCGACGCGGCGCCCAACAGGGCGCATGCCGCCATGACCAGCTGACCAACGCGAGCGACGGGGCCGAGTCCGACGATAGAGGCCGCCAAGGAGATGGCCGCGTCGGCGATGGTGACGATCATCACCGGCCGCCAACGCGCGGAGAGCGCGTGCCCCTCCGGGCTCAGCAGGAGGAGGAGGACCAGGGTCAAGGCGGCGAGGATCAGCGGGAGTTCCAGCAGGCGGGAGGCAATGTCGCCACCGGAGAGCGTTCCCGGATGGTCCGTGGCATGCACGGCATACCAGTCCATAACCGCGGCGGCTCCCTGGACGACAGCGTTGGCGAGCAGCAGCCAGCCGATGGGATGGCGCGGTCGCCGCTGGAGGAGGATCAGGCTGAGGCCGGCGCCCACCGTGGCGATGACCGGTGCGTCCGCATGTCCCGAACGCAGAACGGCGGCAACGTCATCACCAGCGACCGCGAGGCTGATGCCCGCGACCCCGAGCGCGACGCTCACAGCGCCAAGCGTCCAAGCCGCGAGTCGGGTCATGTGGGGATCCTGACAGCCCAGACGAGAGGAAAACGTGGCGCACGGCATCGACCTGCTCCGGGGTCAGCGCATCGACGGTACCTCGATAACCGCTGCCGAGCACGATCTGCTAGAAGTCATCAGATGTCAGCAACCGGTGCGTGCCGCCCTCGGCGGTCACGACAACATCCCCGATCCCAACGGATCGAAGCAAGCTACCGAGTGCGTCGGGGGTGACCAGATCGTCCCACGGATTGAAGGCGCGATCGAGGTCGGGGCGAAGCCGCCCCACCTCTTGCCAGAAGAGGCTATTGCCCGGCTCGAACAGATGCGGGCCCCAGGTGGTGACAGCGAGTGCGCCTCCAGGAGCCAGCTGCCGCCACATCTCAGCAACAAAGCCATGCCGGTCAGCGGCGAAGAAGACACCGAAGACACATACGACGGCGTCGAACGATTCGCTCGGTAGTCCCGTTGAGGTAGCGTCGGCGCAGCGGAACTCGATGTTGTCCAGCCCCTCGTACGCCGCTCGGCGAGCTGCCAACTCGAGGAGGCGAGGGGAGAGGTCGAGCGCCAGAACCTGGCCAGAAGGACCGACGACTCGCGCGGCAGCGAGTGCGGAGGCGCCGGCACCGCAACACAGATCGAGGACGTGGGCCCCCGATCGCAGCCCCATGCGACGCACTGTCTCTGCACCGAACCTGTCCCAGAAGCTGAGGGGCGGGGCCGTATAACGGTCACTGGCCGCGTTGTAGGCAGCCGCGACTCTCGCCGCCGCAGCGTGCTGGTCGGTCATCCTGCCAACCCTAGCGCAGTGACTCCGTGGGGGTCGCAGAGCTCCTCTGCGCGCAGCGACGTACGCCGCGGCGTAGGCGGCCGATGCGGAGCCTGAGTCACTGCCGCGCGTGGCGTCGATCGCTTGGGCGCTGCAGGTGCTCGGGGGCATCGAGTTCACCTGGGAGCACGAGCTGCACCTCGTCCTTACGGACACCCTCGGCGCCTGTCTCGTCCGACCTCTAAGCGCGGATCACCTTTTTGGACGGCGGCACCGAGGACAGCGGCGACCCGCACGCCCGTCGCCAACCGGACCAACGGCGCACCTTGCGATTCGACGCGTGGATCGACACCCGTGGCGCTAACGGGTCGTCCACGCGACAACCGCAGAGCTCCGCGGAGACTTGGCAGCGAGAGCGGCAGTACCTTTTGAGACGCCGGTGCGGATGGCCCGGGCTCGTCAAGGCTCATCAGCAACGCGCACCCCAGCGTGCAATTAGCACACCAGAGCGAGACATCCGCACGGACCTCTGGGGCCTCGCGTGCCGGAAGCCGGCCACACGCCATCCAGGCGACCATCACGAGAGGGTCCCGGCTCCGCAGGGGGTACGAGGACTGCTGCTGAATGGCAGTCGCTATCAATCGCTTACGGGAAGCAGCGACTCGTCGTGAAGCGTAGGCTCCGTGAGCATGGGAGATCTGGGTGGCGTCTTAGAACTTCTCAACGACGCCGAACCGCGCTGGAAGACGTTGCGAGCGGTGGGCCGCCATTGGCGCCACAACGCCCGTGCGAGTGAAGTTGTCGAACGTCACTTCGCGGCCGTGCAGGCTAGCCATCCTTCCGGGGCAGTCGTCCGGTTCACTGGCTACGCTCCCGATGAGCGGCCAACCTCAAGTGCCAGACGAGAGTGACGATCACTGGCGTCTGTGGATGGAGCATGGCGGCCGCACGCGCTCCGAGAGCTTCGTTGGTGCGTCTCCGGATCGACGTATGTACTGAAGTTCGACGCACCAAAGGGACAGACCGATCTTTCCATGCCGACGACTCAAGATATCGTCGTGCTCTTCGCGCAGCTGCCCGCAGGATCCAACTGGGGTGCCGACCCCCGCGCGCAGAAGGCCTCTGGGACACTGACCATCAACGGCAGTCAGTGGCAGCCTTGCGCTCCACCTCATCGCCGGTCCCGGTGGGGCCGTGTCGACTCCGGTTGACGTGTCAGGCACGTGGGTCTGTTCGTCATCCACGACTGGGTGATGGACACCCGTTCAAAGAGGCCATGACTCACAGAGCGGCGAGCTCCTTCTGACTGAGCCTCGCCATAGGTGTCGGGGGCTCAGCTAGCGCAAGGCCGTCTCCCGCGGGCGCCGCGCCAGCGCATCGGCGCGGCGCCCACTTTCAGGAGTTCGTCAGGTGATGGTGAACGTGGCCGACACGGCAACGTCGTACGGCGTCGTGTCGTTCTTGTCCAGTTGGACCATGTACGCACCAGGTTCGACGCTGGGCGGTCCTGACGCATTGATGTCGCCCTGAGTCTCCGCCAGCGTGGAAGCTAAGTAGGAAACGTGCACTGTCTTTGACTGACCGCCAGCGAGGTCGACCCTGGTGAAACCGACCAGCCGTTGCGGCGGCACAACCACACTGCTGAGCGGCTGGCTCACATAGACCGGGACGATGTCCGACCCCGGCGTCGTTCCCGTGTTGGTCACGGTGAACGTGGCCATTGCCGTGCCGTTCCTGGACACGCTTGGTGTCACCGACAGGTTGCTGGTCTGGAAGGTGGTGTACGACAACCCGTAGCCGAAGGGATACAGCGGGTTGTAGGCGTGACCCTGGCCGGAGCCGGTCCCCGGCAATTGGTCGAAAACCTTCGGCTGGTCGCCCAACGGGGACGGCGCTCCGCCATTGAAGTCGGCGCCCACGGTGGGGGCGTCGGACGGCCAGCTGACCGGGAGCTTGCCGCTCGGATTGAACTTGCCGAAGATCGCGTCGGCCACCGCCTTGCCGGCTTCGGTGCTCCCCTGGTAGGCCATGAGCACGGCATTGGCGCTCTCCGCCGCCGCTCCGAGGCCGACCGGGCGGCCGGCGATGACGACCACGATCACGGGCTTGTGGGTTCCCTGCAGCGCCGCGATCAGCGCCTGCTGATCCGGGGGCAGCTGCGGTGCTGGGTTGTCGCCGAGACCCTCGGCATACGCCTTTTCACCGACCACCACCACGTAGGCGCTGGCGGTGCCGGCGTCGGCCAGAGCCGAAGCCTGGTCAGGTGCGAACACCGCGTTCGGGTCGTCTCCGATGATGCCCTGCTTGACGGTCGTCCCGGGTGGGATCTGATTGGCCGGGCCCATGCAGCACACATGACCGGCACCGAAGACGCCTTGCCAGCTCACGCTCCAGCCACCCAGCTGATTGGTCATCGAGTCCGCGCTCGGGCCGGTGACCACCACGTGGCTGGACGGTGAGAGGGGCAGGGCATTGCTCTGGTTGCGCAGCAGTGTCATCGACTCGTCCGCCGCCTTCAAGGTCTTATCGCGGCCACTATTCACCGCGGCATCGGCGGCTGCAGCGTTGACACACGGGAGGCTCGGGTCGTTGACACACGGCTGGTCGAAGAGACCGAGCTGGAACTTGAGGGTCAGGATCCGCCGCACCGCTTGGTTGATGCGGGCGTTGGAAATCGCTCCCCTCGACACGTCCTGGAGGATGGCGGCCTGCCATTGATCGGGGTTGGTGACCTCCATGCTCACGTCAACGCCCGCATTCACCGCCTTCGCGATGGCGCCGGCCAGGTCGGGGACGATGTGATAGGCGGTTTGCAGCGCTGGCACGTCCTGGTAGTCGCTGATGACCACGCCCTGGAAGCCCATCTGATTGCGGAGGATGTCTGTCAGCAGGTAGTGCGACGCAGTGGCGGGGATGCCGTTGATCGACCCGGAGTCGACCATCACGGTTCCTGCGCCGGCGTCGATGCCACCCGCATAGGACGGCAGGATCATGCTCTGGAGGTAGTTCAGCGGCAGCAGGGCCTCGTTGCGGTCGTGCCCGTTGACGGACTGCGAGTAACCGGCGAAGTGCTTGACGGTGGCCGTGACAGTGAGCGAGGTCGCTGTCCCGGGCGCCTGCAGCCCCTGCACATTGGCGCCGCCCATCGCGGCCGACAGCACCGGCTCCTCGGCCCAGGTCTCATACGTCCGGCCCCACCGGTTGTCGCGGGACAGATCCTGAACGGGCGCGAAGTCCCACACCCAGCCCGTGGCCCGGAGCGCGTTGGCCGTTGTGGCGCCCCCGGTTTGCGCGGCGGCAGGGTCCCACGTAGCGCCCATCCCGATCGACTGCGGGAACAACGGCGCCTGCCAGGGATGGCCGAAACCGTGCACGGCGTCGACGCCGAAGATCAATGGGATATTCAGCCGGGAGTGGACGATGGCGTAGCTCTGGATCGTGTTGTATTCGTTGGCCCAATCCAAGCCCGTATTCCCAATGCCCCCCTTACCGGTCGTGTCGGGCGGGTTGTCGGTACCCCCGGCCAGCACGGAGCCGACATGCTGGTCGACGAAGAACGTCTGCTCGCACGCCGGATTGGGCATACCGAACGTGCTGGTGCTGCAGGTGGTGCTGTTGGGGTCGGTAACGTTGTCCACCAACTGCTGGTCCATCTGGCCGACCTTCTCGGGCAGCGTCATGGCGTTGAGGAGGGCATTGACGCGAGCGGGCGTTGACATGCTCTTGTCGAGCCAGGGCCTCGACGGCGTCGCGGTGCGCGCGCTACCGGGGCTCAGCCCCAGCGCAAGCGCGCCGACCAGGGCAGTCACGCTCAGGGCCACCCTCGTCCCACGCCAACGGGCAACCGGTCGCGAAAGATCGGAGCTGGCGGAATCCTTTTCACCAACGTTCACGTCTAGCATTGGGCCGTCTCCTCTGTGTCGGGCGTGTTGGTCGAGTGATGGCTCCGCGATGAGCCAGCCGACAGGGCGCAGTGCGAAATCGTCACGGTCAGTGGTCCCTCCAATCAAATGCAGGAGTTGGCAGGCCGCCGAGGAGTGCGCTCGCCTCAGAACGCGGCGCCGCAACTCTTTCAGGTCTACGCCCCCTGTACGCACCGTGTCAACGGTCACTGACGCGCCAAACCCGGCCAGCGCGCAGCGGAGGGCACGCCGTGAACAGGACGCCCGCCGATGCGACCCACCGATGTGCGGCGGATCAATGGAGCGTGGTGGAGCCTTCACCGCCCTCGGTGTGAGCCAAGCAGACAGCGGTCATCTACCAGTGATGCGGAATCGGATGGGCGAGGAACAGAGCCGCAGCGCACCCCAGCGTGCAAGTAACACACCAGAAGGATCCGACACGACGCTTCACTCTGCCACAGCCTTCGAAGCGGCTGCGCAGCGGCCCCCAGCCTGCCTGAGAGCCTCCGACCCGGGGGTCAGTCTGGAGCCAGGCCATCGAGCAGTCAACGTCGACTTCGCAGATGCGGTGGCCGCAGACGGCGCACTTGCCGACGGGTCGATGCCCCAGCTCCCCAGGCAAGTATTCGTCCTGCGGGAAGGGCAGCGGGATGACTCGGTCGGCCCCGCAGCGCGGACTTCGTCGCCGGTGGACGCAAGCTGCGCTACGTCGGTCTGCAGCGCAACCGAGCCTGGTTCCTGATGACCGGCGCGGTGTACAACCTCATCCGCATCACCGCCCTGGATACCCAGGGCGACTGATCCGGGGGCCCGTTGGGCGTCGCGTCGGCGCATGGCAGGCCGCTCCTCGTTGCCGCTGTGCTTGGTAGCCGCCAATACGACAGGCCGGGGGATCGCACGCGGCAAGCCATCGGACTCGCCGATTAGGCAACGGCCGTATCGGCCTGCGAACCTGCGTCGAGCCCAGATGACGGGAGAGCGAGATCCTGTGCGGACATTGGCTTGCTAATGAAGTATCCCTGCGCGAGGTCGCAGCCAATAGCGGCGAGAAGGTTGAGCGCCTCAAGGTCCTCGATCCCTTCCGCAACCACGCGCATATTCAACTTGTGGCCCAACGCAATCGTCGCGCGAACCAAAGCGAGATTTCGTTCGGTGTCCCCGGTAGCGAGGCGTGTCAAGAAGCTGCGGTCGAGCTTGAGTTCGCTGACGGCGAGGCTGCCGAGGTAGGCGAGCGACGTGACACCGGCACCGAAATCGTCGATCGAGACTCCCAGTCCGAGTCTTCGCAATTGTTCAATAACGAGCTTGCAGAGGTCGAAGTCCCGAATGATCGTGGTCTCCGTGATCTCAAGGATGAGGGAGGCGGGCGCCAGCCGGTGGCGTGCGAGCGCCGCCATAACGGACTCGCTGAACCCGGAATCGAGGACGTTGGTGGCCGAGACGTTGACCGAGATCGTCATCATCTGACCGGCGGCGCGCCAGGCGGCGCACTGTTCCAAGGCCCGTTCCAGGACGAGCGCCGTCAGCGACTGCATGAGCCCCGCTTCCTCAGCGAGGGGAATGAAGTCGAGCGGCGGGATCAGCCCAAGTCGGGGATGCGGCCAACGCACGAGAGCTTCCATTGCTGACACCTTGCCGGTGTTGAGATCAACCTGTGGTTGGTAGTGCACCTCGAGGTGACCACCCAGAATGGCGTCGCGCAACTCATCCACAAGGCGCAGCCGGTTGCCATCGTCGTCGACGTCGTGTCGATATACCTCGTAAGGCCTCGGACCCACCTTGGCGCGATACATAGCGAGGTCCGCGCACCTCAGCAGCGCAAAGCTATTGGTCGCATCGGTGGGGGCACTCGCGATCCCGATGCTCGCGCCGACACGCACACTCAGCGTCTCGAGCTCGAATGGCTGGTCAAGTTCGGTGATGAGGCGTTGCGCTATGGCTGCGGCGTCCTCTGAGTCGGTGTCCACCATGAGCACGGCGAGTTCATCGCCACCAACGCGAACCAGGACGTCGCCATCTCGCAGGCGACTGGTCAGCCGTGGACCCAACTGTCGAAGCACCTCGTCGCCGGCTCCGTGGCCGAACGCGTCGTTGATTTCCTTGAAATGATCCAGGTCCACATAGAGCAGCGAAAGGCGGCGATCGACGGTGTCCGGGTCGGCGTAATCGGCGAAGAAGGCATCCAGCAGATTGAAGAGTTGTCTGCGGTTCCCTAGACCGGTCAACTCGTCGGTAATGGCTTGACGGTGGCGTTTCTCGGTCAAGGTTCGTAGGCCCCGCACGGAGAGCGCCAGTCGGACACCGACTGCGATCAAGGTCGCGGTGGCCAGCCCAATAGCAACCGGAGTGACCTGATGCAGCGTGTCGGCCAAGAGGATGGAGAGTCCAGCGCACGCGCCAAGACCAGGCAGCAGAAACCCCGGAGGGCCGTCGCGTGCCAACGGACTGGTTTGGAGGGGGCGTACCCAGACCGCGAAGGAGATGAGCAGGATCGCGCATGGCCAAGCGACCCCATTGAGGATCGTCCCGAGGTGTGACGTCGGCCCTGAGCTCGCGAAGAGGTTGAAGGTATCGCCGATGGCTGTGCAAGCGATCGCACATGCGATGAGCAGCCATTGCGGGCTCTTGCGGCCCGGAATAATCGCCGTACCTCCGACCACGAGCATGAGCAGCAAGGCATCGCCGATCGGGTACGCAAGATCCGTGGCAACGGTCGTCGCGTTGCCGCCGACCGAGTGCAGGATCGTATTGAATGCAAAGCAGGCGCACAACGCCGCGGCACCCAGACCTGCTACGGCACCGTCGAGCCACGTCGCGACTCCCATTCGGGCAACATGCTTGCGGGTCAGGAGTACGAGCGCGACATAGACAATGGGATAGAAACCCAGCCAGAACAGATCGGCGAATGAGGGAACCGGGGGTGTGCGGCCGCCCGCCGACTCAGCAGTCAGGATGGCGTCCCCGATGCTCCACGAGAGTATTCCCAGGCCCAGCATCAGAGGAACTGCTCGCCGACGCGAGCCGATCGCTCGCCAGATACACAATCCGCTGACCAGGACTTCGAACGCCGCGACGCCCCAGCCATCGAGACCTGCCACGGATTGATTCGGTCCCCGCACAATCAGCGAGACGAAGTAGGCGACAAGCACTACTCCCAAACCTGCATAGAGGCCGCGCACCCAACGGGGCACGCGCGTAGCACGCTCAGCGATGGTCGCGGCCCGAATCTCTAAATGCGCGGTCGACACCTCAGCAGGGTAGGCCCGCGACCCTCAAACGAACGCCAACAGTCGGTGGTCCATCCGTTACAGAACCGTACGGGCCAATTGCGCCCCCGGCGGCCGGCCGAGTACCAGGAGACCCCGGCCACTCATGCCAGGGACCGCAAGCAGACCACAATCCTTTCGGACATCCGGAAGCAGTCACACTCGCCCACCCGAGCGTCCTGTTACTAGAGGGGTTAGGAGTCGGCCTCCAACCGGTTCTCACAGGCGCCGAAGCGCACATCGCAGCGCCGAAATCACGCCGTGTCGTACCCATTCGTGCCCACCGTGACGCAACCAGTGTTTCCAAACGCGCAACGCGGTGGCCTGACGCAGGCCTTGGTGCGTCTTGCTCGCGATCGCACCGTGGTTGACGCCCTGCCTCTGCGTCCCGTACAGTTTCTCTCGACGTATCCACCGTGCTCCAACGGTTTCTTTCAACCCGAAGGCGTTGTCCATATCGGGCCAAGGATTCCTCCAGCGAGTTCAGAATGGGGCGCCGTCGTGGAGCCGGCCTTGGTAAGGCGTAGCCATCGGTTCAATCCCGACCTTCGGCTCCATTTGTTCACCAAGATGTACACCTAACTTAGCGGGGCCACCCACCTTCCCAAAGTCCCCGTCCCGGTGGAAGCCTTTCAACCGAGAGCGCGGCGGGCCTTCAAAGCTCTTTTCTCATCCGCACGGACGTTTCCCGGTAACCGAGGCTCGAGTACAACGCTCGAGCAATCGCGTTCTGCCCGAAGACGTTGAGCGCCAGCGCGTGGAGGCCGTTGCGTCGCGCCTCCTCCTCAGCGATCCGCATCGCCGCTCGCCCGTAGCCGCGGCCTGTGAGCGCCTCGTCAATCGTGATGTCATAGATGAAACCCACGCCGGCCTCCGCGCGCGGGTTTCGCAGCGCCAGCCAGAGCCAGCCCACGGGTCGATCATCCACTTCGACCCTGAATATCAATTGACCTGGAGTGGCGAGCTTCAGGAAGAAGTTCCGCGTTGTCGCGGCGACCCTTCTCCTCGGCTGCCTCGCGGCTCATGCTCCCGGACGCAACGATCTCTCGATGTACGGATCGCGATTATCGATTTTGGAACCGGCTACTCCTCCCTCGCCCATCTCGCCCGCTTTCTTGTCGACTTTGGCAAGATCGATCGATCCTTCGTTGACGGCGTGTGCACAGGCCGCAGCGAGGCGGCACTTGTCCGAGGTGTACTTTGTATCGCCGAGGAGTTGCAGCTCATCTCAATCGCCGAAGGTGTCGAGGATGCCGTTCATGATCTCGAACTGCGCAGGCTCCACTGCACGCATGCGCAGGGCTACTACTACTCGAGACCGGCGCCGGCGCCAGACTTCGCCGAGCTGCTGACCCACGGCAACAGTGCGATTCGCGGTGCTGCCTGAACAATCACGGCAGCGCATTCAGGGGCTCCGTCGCCGTCGTGAGATGTCTAGGGTGAAACCGGAGTGACTGTCGCGGTGACGGACCCAGGACTGAACGGGCAGTTGTTTTCGGCTCCGGCGCCCGTGCCTCCCCCAATCGGAACGTCAACGGGCGAGATCAGCTGCGAAGCTTGGATCAGGAGCATCGGACCCGACGCAGGCGCCATATCGAGCCGTAGGTCACCCGAAACGACCTCGGTGCGCTAGCGGACCGACATCTACGCTACGCGCTATCAGAATGTGCGCTGCAGAGCGCCGGTAGTTGGTGCCAGGTCGACCGTGACCGAACGCAGTCCGGTGACTCTGTTGACCATCTGGACCATGGGAGGAACCGAATGATTGTCCTGGGCATCATCTTGCTCATCATTGGGTTCGTCGCAGGTATTGCAATCCTGTGGACCATAGGCATCATCGTCCTGGTCATTGGACTCGCGCTGGCGTTGCTGGGCATGGCCGGACACGCAGTCGGCGGTCGACGCCACTACTACTGACCTGCCGACCTTTGCACGAGCTAGGCGCGCGCTGGCGGGCCATGTGTAAGTCGGATCACCTTCTGCCGTTGGCGCTATGCCGCCGGCGCGACGGCGCGCGCGCTGGTCTTGCGGGCGGTGCGCTTGCGCGCGGTCGACTTGCGGGCACCGGCCTTGCGAACGGTGCGCTTGGCTGCGGTGCGCTTGGCTGCCTGCCGGAGGCTCGCCCCGAGCCGCGCAACCGTCTTCTCGAGGCCCGCGAGCCGCTTCTCGAGGTCGCTGATCGGCAGCGCTTTCACGAGTTTCTGCACCGCTTTCGCAAGATCGCCACCAGCCGCGGCTGCGCGGCGGCTCTGAGCTGTCCTGACGCGCCTCGCCGTGCGTTGACGGCCCCGCTGGCGCCGCCTCTACTACGCCTAGTCCTGGTCATCTCATCCGGGCCTCCGTGTGGCAGTCGGCTGCCCCATCGCACCTTTCGCGACTTGTGACCGAGGGGCGTCGACCCGCAATGATGGGTAGGATCCGATGCCCGGTGGCAATAGTCAACACCTCGGCCGAGTCACTCGCGCTTACAGCTGAAACGCATGGAAGTCGCGGCTAGGTGCTGGCCGACGGTGCGGCTGGAGGCGCAGCCGCCTGCGCGAGGCCATCGTCCGCTCGCGGCCCACTGCCGCCAAGGAGCTCATCGAAGAGCTCCCGATACTGTGTCATTGCCCTGCGGAGGGCCTCGGTGTCGGCCTGGCCCTGGCCGCTCGCGACCGAAATCGCGTGTGCACTGCGGTAGTTTTCGATGACATTCGCGTGATCTACGGAGACGTCGTCCGCTCGCTGTTCGAACTCAGCCATCGGGTAACCGCGGTCTGTCATGACCTGCGAAACGAGGACATCGGCTTGACGAACGCTCTCGACCGGAGCATCGACAAAGCTCGTCTGTACACGCTGCCATTGCGCGATGTACTGCTGCCGAGCCTGCTCGGGCAGGGGCACGATGCTCAGCTGCTTGCGGCGTTCCATCCGACCGGAGAGGTCACGCTCGGCCTCGCGGCGATTTCCAGTCGCCTGGACGGTTCTGTCGTACTCCGAGCCGAACGTGCTGTGCAGCCGACCTGACTTCCGTCTAGTCACGACCATCGCCACAACGATGACGGCGAGCACCACGACCACAGCGATGATGATGTAGGCGACTGTCGACACTCGCATCTCCTTTCATTGCCAGGGGTCCCGACGCACCGTCGGGCTCAGGACACTGAGCTTGTGCTGGTGTCCGTAATATTTACAGCAACAGCGGATCGGATGCGTGCTGGTGCCGACAATTCGGTTCGCGTTCAGCCGGGCGGTACCGCGCGATCTGAGCCTGCCGCGGATCGATGGATAGTCATGTCCCTCTGCTACTGGATGCTGCGCCTGTGGACCGCCGAATGCTCGCTCCTCCCGATGGCTCCGAGTCCCCGGTGCGAGGCACTCTCGTGCCGGTTCACGTATCGATCGCTGAATATCCGGTGATGGTAGCCAGATAAGCGCAGAACGCAAGCGACGAAGGCGACCAGCCGGATCAGCTATGGGTCACCGAGATCACTGAGCACCCGACGCGAGAGGGCAAGGTGTACTGCGCCGTCGCCCTCGACGCCTGATCGCGCAGGGTGGTCGGCTGGTCGATCGACTCCAAGCCAAGTACCGCACTCGTCACCAATGCGCTGGGCATGGCGATCAGCCAGCGACGCCCCGGGCGACACCGTCATCGCTGCTCCCCTAGCTAGTTCTCTCGGTCACAGGCGCCTCCTGGTGAATTGGAGGCCCAAGTGTCAACAAACTCCGTCAGTTTTAGAGACGACCGCCGTAGGGGCTCTTCGCCGACTCGCCACAATCCGGGTGGCCAGGTGACCTATCTGCCCTGCCGACCGGGCTGGCGTCATCTTCGCTGTCTGTCTGAAGCGGCCAGGGAAGCAGTTCGCCGGCCAGCCCGCACACGGCAAAGGAGCTCGCGATGCGCACACCAACGGTCAGCGTAACGCCCGCTCCCCGAGGACGAGGAAGCAACACCTCGAGCTTCTCTCCTCCAGGCAGGGACGACGACAACAGGACGCTGGAAGAACAAGTTGCGCATCGCTGCGCCAGCGCCTTGACCGGCGATCCTCGAGAAGGTAACGTCGTGAGCATGAGCAGAGTTCGTGGACTATTGACGGCCGTGGCAGCCGTTGCGCTACTTCTTGTCTTTCGCCGCCGCCGTCGCCGCACCGAACGCAGCTGATTGCATCAAGGACGTCACGTTCGGCCAACATCCGAGCGCCGAGGAGGGCGCCGCCGGGGTTCCGAGCGCCCTAGTGGCTTTCGCGACGGAGGGTCATAACGTTTCGGCCAGCACTGAGGGTCCCGAAAAGAATGCAGGCCGAGGCGGCCGTGACAGTGGATCTTCGCCCAATCCTGCGCGTCCGATTTCGCTGAAATGGGAACGTCCGAAATGGACGTTCGACCCTGGCGGACATCACGCTGGTGAGACTACGATAGTTGCGGCGCCAGTGGGCGCTGCAGAACCCGCGTAGAGGGCCATGCGTTGTCAGATAGCGGGACCGCACCCGGCTCACCGCCGGAGGTTGTCCTGCGGACGGAGAACCAGACATGGGCGGACAGAAAGATCAGGTAGCTGGCAAGTCCAAGAAGTTCATAGGCAAAGTCACGGGCGACAAGGAGACGGAGAACGAGGGGAAGCGCCAGAACGCCAAAGGAAAGGTCGAGAAGCGCGCTGAAGACGTCGTCGCTAGGGCCAAAGGCGCCACGAAGGCAGTGAAGGACAAGCTGAACCGCCGCTGAGGCACCAGCGCCAGGCCGGCGACGGAGTGGGCAAGCGGGCACCGGGGCCTGCGCTGCTGCTCCCTGGAGCGAAGGATTGCGAACGCGTGGAAGGGGTCCGGTCCACACTGCGCGCAGCGCTAGCGCAGGCTGACCTTGAGACGTGGGTGATTGAGATCGAAGCCGACGGTGCGTCACGGACCCTCCTCATCAACGGTCGTGACGTGACCGGTCGTACTCGAGAAGACGGACACGCATGTCGGCTCGAACTTCCGACCAAACCACAGAAGGTGGAGGTGAGCAGGAATAGCGCGCAGCAACAAGCCAGGTGGCGTCGAGCAACGCGGCACACCGCGGAAGTCCAAACGCGTCTGACGCCGGATGCGCTTCGACGTGCACACGGAGAGCGAGCGTGTGAACAGCCTCGCTCACCCACAGGTGCAACCTTCTTACTAGGGCCCGACAGGCTGCTAAGCCGCTGGTGGGATTCTCAGCAGGTCACATGAAGGATGGCGTTGGTGGCGTTGGAGTCAGTCGCCAAAAGGTCGATCGCCCGCTTGGTCGGCGCCATCACCAGCTCAATGCCGCGGCGACGAGCTTCGACTTTGACAGCATCCATCACTGGTAGGGCGCCGGCGGCACCGGTCCCGATAACCAGCCGACGGCAACTCCAAGGAATCTCCTCATCGGCTGACAGCGGCGTATGTCCGTAGCTGTCGCGGTGCCGCTTCGAAGCGCCCTTTCGGCGCTTGCAGACCTTGCCTCGATCGATGACCACATCGTGGGCATAGGTCCGGCCGTCGATGTCGATGGAGCCGAAGGAGAAGTTCTCGATTCGCAATGTCGGGTCTCCCCGTCAGGGTACTCGTCCGGCCCGGGATGCGCCAACCAGACCACCGGGCTCATAAGAGGGCCCATGCATTCACAGGGTGGATTTTGCCCCGACGGAGCTCTCAGACGAGGCGTCAGAGGACGAGAACCTAACGTGGTTTAGGTCGGAGGTCGCCTGCCGCCGCTGATGCGGTGTTCGCTGTACGTGCCGTAGTCGGGCGTGCAGCGTTGTCCGGGCGACCTCAAGGACGTGGCGTTGTCACTGCGCCACCGGGGTCCGACTCATCAGGTAGGCGACGCAACTGTTGAGCGTTGACACCTTGGGGTAATCGCGCTCGGGAACCGTCACGCCCGTGGCACGTTCGATGTCCACCATCATTGTCAGCAGGTTCATCGAATCGAGGTCGAGTTGGTCTTGCCATTCGACGTCGGGGTCGAGTGCTGTCAGGTCAGCCTCCGGCGCGATGCGAGTCAGGATGCCCAAGACGGTGGCGCGGATCTCGGATTCACTCATAGCGATGCCGGCTCCTGCAGATAGTTGCTGATGGCGGAGAGAAAACGGCCGCCGATATGACCGTCACTCACTCGATGGTCGGCGCTCAGCGTTGCATGCACCACTCGCCGCACGCCGAGCAGGCCGTTCTCGGCCCAGGGACGTTCGATGACGCGACCGAATCCGACCAGGGCCACCTGAGGTGCGTAGATGACACCGAAGACCGTCTCGACGCCCTGGTCGCCAAGGTTTGTGACCGTGATGGTGGGGTCGGACATCTGCGAACTTCGCAGCGTGCCAGTCCGCGCTCGCTCCACCACGTCGCGAAGATCCTCCATGAGCTGGTCGAGCGATTTCTGATCGACATCGTGAATGGCGGGGGCGATAAGGCCGCCACCCCGCAACGATGTGGCCACGCCCACATGGACGCCATCGACGATGCGGAACTCGTCGTCGACGCAGAAGCCGTTCATCTGCGGGACGTCACGAGCCGCACGGCCGACCGCCTTCAGGAGCAACGCCGCGGGGATGAGCCGCTGGGCGACGCTCCGTTCCAGGTTTGCTTCCTCCATCCACCGCAGCGCATGCCCGAGGTCGATATGCGTTCCCAGGTAGTAGTGGGGGATCTGCTGCTTCGAGCGTGCCATGAGCGCGCCGGTTGCACGCCGCATCGCTGCCCGGCGGTCGGCATCGGCTCCGTGCGTGGACGCGGGCACCGGCGCGTGTGCCGCGACGGCCGTCGCCGGCGGAGGGAGTGACTCGGCGGGGGCTGGCGTGGGCGGTGT